>FLOH01000300.1_pt1 | contig 121311 bp, 117 predicted proteins | sample 756751 | NCBI WGS metagenome assembly FLOH01 (sample SAMEA4026879, study PRJEB14308) | marine metagenome | biome: coastal water; material: water | depth 74 m
AAATTGATTTATCAGGGATAAAATTAGATGATGAAGAAGGTGGGTCGCGGGCTTATACTTTTCCTGATGGAACAATTGTTAGTGCAGGGGAATATTTTGTAGTTGGTCGGCAAGATAGTAAATTAGCATTAAATAATACTAGCGATTCAGTGCGTTTGTTATATCCTGATGGAACAATTTTACAAGAAGTGAGATATGATGATGTGCCAGAAGGGGCGAGTTATGCTTTGTCAGTCAGCGATGATGTCTGGGGTTGGACTGGAACAGTTACGCCGGGGGAAGAAAATATTATAAGTCAGATACGAAATACCCGTTCGGCAAGCTCAGGGCAGGCAAATACAAAATCAAAAATGGTTAAACAAACTATTATCACAACTTTAGAAAAATTACGTGATGAAGATGTTGGTGATCAGGTAAAAGTAACTGGGGTGGTGGCGGTTGAGCCGGGGGTATTGAGTTCACAGTATTTTTATATAGTGGGTTCGCCGGGAGTACAGGTTTATATGTATAGTAAAGATTTTCCAGAAATAAAAATAGGTGACAGAATTGAAATAATTGGTGAGATTTCAGAAGCCTACGGTGAAACCAGAGTAAAATTAGCTAGTCAAGATGATATAAAAATAATTGATCACCCGGGTGATCCGGTTGGTAAAGTTGTAGAAATTGCTGATTTGCAAGAACCATATGAAGGTTGGCTTGTGCAAGCCAATGGCGAGATTACCGAATTAAAAAGTTCATATATGTATGTGGATGATGGGACTGAAGAAATAAAAGTATATTTTAAGCGTGGAGCTGGGATAAACAATAAAGTTTTACAAGTTGGCGATTTAGTTAACATTACCGGATTACTTGCTCAGACAAAAACTGGTTATCAAATATTACCACGTTCACAAGCAGACATAGAAAAAACCGGCGTAGCGGAAAGTTTTGTTGCAACAATTCAAAATCAAGAAGAAGAAGGTAAAAAAGAAACAGCGGAAAAATATCTAACCGCTACAGCTGGCGGATTAACTTCAATTTTGATTGGCTTATTTGCCAAAGCGCGTGGGGCTAGTGTGCTTGGTTTTGCTAAACGAATGACGGGTGTGGCAGTAGCAGTCGTAAAAAGAAAGAAAGGTTGACGATCTTGTAATAAAATGGTATATATAAATAAGAGGTTTTCGTTTTTTTGTTTTTTGGAGGAGGGAACATGGATCGCATTCAGTTTTTTATTGATCATCGGGCAAAGGGTGTGCGCCGGATCACTCGTTCTGTCATGAGCGGGCATATCACGCTCTATCGTAGGGGGGAGATTGATTACGAGACAGGCAAGACCAGGTGGATAGAGGTTGAGGTTCCGGGTGATAAGCTTTGGACTTTCGGTGCACGCTCTGCTGAGGATTTCTCGGAGTTCTCCCTTCCGTGGATCTGCGGTTACCTGGCGCGACGGCTTGTCCGGAGCAAGGAAGAATCAACGGCGACTCATGATGTCTGGGAGGTCGAAACCGAAATCAAAGGAGGTCGTGATGGTTGATCGGGGTTGTGAAAGAAACGTTGTGAGGTTGAAGAGGCCTCTTACCAGCGAGGAGAGGCTCGCGTTTGTCTTGTCGGGGGGTGTTGTCCCCGGTAGCCTGACAGAGAGCGGTCGGGACGAGGACGTCGACGCTCTCGTCGACCGGCAGGAGGGGCAGAAAGAACAATGAACATAAGTCCAGCCGGCGTGTCGTAGACGCGTCGGCTGGCAAAGGATTTTTTACACAGTTAGAACTGTGTTTTTTTACGCATTGATTCCACTGATTTAAAAAAGATTTCACCGATTATAAAAGGAAAGACAAAAAGTTTTTTTTGTGATATAATATGCACATAAACATACAAATACAAAAATATTTAAACAATTTTGTTTGAGTGTTTAAATGTTTAGACCGAAGGTCGTGTGTTAATGTGTTTAAATGATTTCTTATGGTTGAAAATATTTTTCTACAAATTAGTGTTATATTAGGAATCACAGTTAGTATAGCTTTTGTAATTCGTTTTTTAAAGCAACCTTTGATAGTAGCGTATATTATTGCTGGGTTAGTGGCTGGGCCTTTGTTTTTGAATTTAGTTAGTGGGGGAGAAGAATTTTTTCAAACTTTTGCTCAGTTTGGAATTGTTTTGCTTTTGTTTATTGTGGGACTTAGTCTCAATTTTGATTATATAAAAAAAGTTGGCAAGGCAGTTTTTGTTGGTGGTGGAATTCAATTTACAGTTACGGCAGTTTTGGGATTTTTGATAATGAAATTACTAGGTTTTAGCCTAACCACCTCTTTATTTATAGGCATTGCTGTTACTTTTTCTAGCACTATTATTGTAATAAAATTATTATCAGATAAAAAAGACTTAGAATCAGTCTATGGTCGTTATGTTATTGGTTTGCTTTTGGTGCAAGACATTATAGCTGTTTCTATAATGATTTTTCTAAATACCTCTGGAGCGGTCGGAGCTATATGGTATGAAACAGTCTTGTCTGTTTTGGTAAAAGGAATTTTCTTGATATCATTTGTATTTCTTATGGCAAGATTTTTATTGCCAAAGATAATGGATAAAGTGGCTCAGAGCGGTGAGTTTCTTTTTATCTTTACAATTGCCTGGTGTTTTGGTATTGCAAGTTTGGTCTATTGGGCTGGATTTAGTATTGAGATCGGCGCAATTATTGCTGGTATTTCACTTGGTGCGTCAGTATATCAGCCAGAGATTAGTAGTCGTATCAAACCACTTCGAGACTTTTTTATTGTATTGTTTTTTGTGGTTTTGGGTAGTGAACTGCAGTTGGGAGACATTAGGACCGCCATTGTGCCAGCTGTTATTTTGTCTACTTTTGTTTTACTTGTCGATCCCATTATTCTTTATTTTGTAATGAGAAGATTAAAATATACTAAACGTAGTGCATTTCTTGCGGGTGTGACGGCCGCCCAGGTGAGTGAGTTTGGTTTTATTTTGATTTTTAAAGGTGAAGAACTTGGTTATTTACATGGGCCTGAGTTAGCCATTTTAACTATGGTCGCTCTTATTACTATAATGGCATCATCTTACATTATTACTTATAATGAACAAGTTTACCGTAAGATTTTACCATTTTTAAATAAATTTGGTAATATAGAAGAACATAGAGACAAAGAAAGCGTCGAGGTGTATAAAGTGTGGGTTATTGGTTATCATAGGATTGGTTGGAAAGTTTGTGAAGCTCTGGCTGAGAAAAAAATAAAGTTTGCAGTAATTGATTATAATCCAGATGCAATTTCTCGCCTAAAACATAGAGGCATTCCAGCTTTTTTTGGTGATATAGCTGATGTAGAATTTTTGGATTCTTTGCCAATCGAAAAAGCAAAATTAATTATCTCTACTATTCCTGAGGCAGATGATCAAAAAAACATGATAAAACATGTTAGAAAACAAAACAGTAAAACGTTGATTGTTGCTAATTTGTATCATAATATTTTCTTGGATGATTTATATGAAGCCGGTGCTAACTATGTGATGATGCCACATTTGCTTGGTGGTCAGTGGGTTGCCGAGATACTGAAAGATCATCCCTGGACAAAACTAACATTTAAGAATTTGAAAAAAGATCAAAAAGAGGAGATGAAGCTAAGGTTTACTATGGGGGCACATGATTCTTAATGATACAAGTGACAAGGACAAAAGACATAAATAACCACCCTTTAGGTGGTTGTGGTTTTGTACTATTGACTTTAATTCTTGTTTTTGATATAATTATCTCGTTTTATGGGCCTGTAGCTCAGCTGGTTAGAGCACCTGCTTTGCAAGCAGGGGGTCAGGAGTTCGAATCTCCTCAGGTCCACAAGATTCTAAAATAAAAATAAAAAGCCGAGGTAGCTCAGGGGTAGAGCAGTGGACTGAAAATCCTCGTGTCGGCGGTTCAAATCCGCCCCTCGGCACCAAGACACCGGAGTGTAGCTCAGTTTCAGCCAAAGGCTGATCCGCCTCTGGCGGAGGCTAGATTCTCGAATTTAATTTAAAGTATCATAGCAAAAATTAAGATAAAATATCGGAGTGTAGCTCAGTTGGCTAGAGCACTGCGTTTGGGACGCAGGGGTCGAAGGTTCGAGTCCTTTCACTCCGACAAAGATCTTTCTATTTTTAGAGAGATTTTTTATTTAAAAACGTATCGAAGGTTCCCCACCCAAGGCGGGTCAGCCTTGGGCTGAGAGTCCTTTCACTCCGACAAAACAATCTCTTTCAGAGATTGTTTTTTTATGGTAAAATATAGATAATTTATTATTAATAAATATTATATGTTTACGCAAACAATTTTTTTAAATTACCTAATCTTTGGTGGTCAAATTTTATTGGCGATTATTTTGGGTGGAGTATTGGGTTGGCAAAGAGAGAGAATTGGTAAATCAGCTGGCCCTCGAACCTATGCTTTAGTTTCTGCCGGTTCAGCTCTTTTTACTATTTTATCAACACAAGCTTTTGGCTTTGCTGAGCCAGCCAGAGTTGCAGCCCAAATTGTTACTGGTATTGGTTTTTTATGTGCCGGTCTTATTATTCACAAAGATGGTGGTGTTATTGATGGTCTCACTACTGCAGCTGGAGTTTGGACAGTGGCAGCTGTAGGTATGGCGGTTGGGGTGGGCTGGTATGTAGAAGCGGTGATTGTTACTGTTTTGTTACTATTAGTTTTGGTATTTGATGATAATAAGTTGGTGAAGAGGAAATAAACACCAGATAACAAAAACTCCCTTTATTGGGAGTTTTTTGAGCGGTAGACCAGACTCGAACTGGCGACCTTCTCCTTGGCAAGGAGACGTTCTAGCCAACTGAACTACTACCGCACTTCGTTGCGGGGCTCGGACTTGAACCGAGAACCTTTGGGTTATGGGCCCAACGAGCTGCCAATTGCTCTACCCCGCGATATATAAACCCAGCACCAATTATATCTTTACAATTATTAAACCCGTTAGAGGGTTAGATGCCTGGGTAAATTGTGTTGATAAGTATATCAAAGGTCAGACAAAAAGTCAAGAACCTGAGCGGGCAAGGAGAATCGAACTCCTGTCACCAGTTTGGAAAACTGGGATAATAACCATTATATGATGCCCGCATATCTGAACATTATTTTACAGTAAATTATTATTATTGTCAACTCTCTTGACAAGAATTTAGCACTCTTGTATAATGTTTTTAACATCGGATTTTGTCCGATTTAGGATTACTCTGTTTTAGAGTAATCCACAGCTATTTTGCAAAATATTTGCAAATAGTGTATAATAATCGTGGGTTTAATTCAGAAATACTGAAGGTGCCCAAATACTGTATGGCAAAACTCGTCTGTGAAGGCGGGTTTTTGCTTTGTATTGTCAAAAGATAAATATTATGTTACCATTATCAGCGAACCCTCTATTTAGAGGCTAATTGGATCAATAGTTTTACAGTCTTTGTAAAGACTAATAAACCAATAAACTAATAATCAAATTATTTAAATTATATGGGAGATACAACTGACATAAAAAAAGGTGCAGTAATTCGTCGTAATGGTGATCTTTATGTTGTTACTACTTTTCAGTTTACGAATCCTGGCAAGGGGCAGGCTTTTACTAAAGCGAAACTAAAAAGTATTTCTACTGGTAAGACAATGGAAATCACTTACAAATCTGGTGAATCCATAGATACTGTGAGAGTTGATAGACAAAATTTGCAATATTTATACGAGAGTGGCGGAGTCTATTCTTTTATGAATAATAATAATTATGAGACTCTGGAAGTTAGCCCTGGTATTGTAGGTGATGATGCAAAATACTTAAAAGATGGCTTAGAAATAATTGCTCTGATGCATGAGGGTGTTGTAGTGGCAATTGAATTGCCTAAAAAAGTTCAATACAAAGTAGTAGATGCACCACATGCTGTAAAAGGTGATAGTGCTAGTGGCAATGTAACCAAAGAAATTGGGCTTGATAATGGTCTAAAGATTCATGCGCCAATTTTTATAAAAGAAGGCGAAGAAATTTTAGTTAATACTGAGACGGGGGATTATAGTTCGAGAGCGGGGGAATGACACGATACAAGATACATGGATTAAAATACAAAATTAAAAACCATCCCGATTAAGTGGGGATGGTTTTTTTGTCTTTAAATTTTTTTAACTATACCTTTGTTGGCATTTACTTCAATTATGTCGCCATCTTTTAGGATTGAAGTGGCGTTTTTTACTCCTACTACACAAGGTAATCCGAATTCTCTGGAGACTATAGCGGCGTGATTAGTTATGCTCCCCTCGTCCGTTACAATTGCTACACATTTTTTCATGGCTGGGACAAAATCTTGGCGAGTCATTTGTGAAATCATCACATCACCGGTTTGTATTTTATGCAGGTCTGTATTAGTTTGAATGATTCTAGCCGGTCCTCTGGCCGTACCTTTGGATGCCGGTGTTCCTTCGATTGTGTCAAGATTTTCCAACATCTCAAGCCCTAATTCTTCATCAGCCTTTTGTTTAGCTTCTGTTCCAGAATAGACCTTTATTTCATAATCATCTTGAATAATTAAAAAAGCATTTTCTCTTTTTTTGGCTAATTTTTTGAAGTCAAGATTAGTTTCACCCAATAATCCTTCTGCTACTTCTTCATTGGTCAAGTTGGTTGCTTGTTCAGCTGTCAGGCTACCCAAACGTTTACCGATTTCTTCGTACATATATCTGTCCAGTAAATACATTTTTTGTCTAAGGGTATCTCGGTAGTCACGCACAAATACAGTGTGTTTTAACATTTGAATTAGGTCAAATAATTTATCAGTCGACTCTAAATTAAGATTTTTTAATTCCTCTTTGAATTGGGTCTGTCTTGTTTCTATTGTGCTAGTTAGTTTTTCCAATTCGACCAAAGGATTTTCTATTTCGTTTAAATTATTTTCAAAATCTTTTTTGGTATAAGGTTTATGATCAAAACCGAACATGGGTATGTGTTTGAATCTCTCAGTGTGGGCGTTTAATTTATCGGCAAAATCTTCTTTGGTCAATATATTTCTTTCTATCTTTAAGAGCAATAAAGCCACCCTTTCTTTCATAGCATCGTTCATTTCTAAGGGTGTAGAAAAACTAAGCATATATTCCTCAACCCTAGCTTGATTACTGACTTTCTTTGAAAGTTCAGTGCGAACTTTATCAGCAATAACATCATTAATTAAATATATCATCCAGGTACGGGAATTAGTCCAGCCAACTTCTTGTGCCGCCTTCTTTTGTAATTGTAATAAATCATTATTGGTAAGAATTTTCAGATTTTTAGGAAATTCATCTGTAAATCTTTTAAGTTGGTTTTCCAAGAAAGTCTGTGCTTCCCATGGAATAGTTTTTATCCATTTCGTGTGTTTTAATAATTCAATTTGGCCTTCTCGATATTTTTTCCAGTCTTCTTTGTCAACATGATATTCAGTTTTTTGACCATCAAAATAATTTAGAAATTTTTTTGTTCCAATACCATAAGTATAAAATTCTTTTTTGTTAAAGCCGTCATTCCAAAAAAGACACATTTGTAAACTAATTCTTCTGGTATTTATTTGATGCCAAGTCATATTGTTTTATTTTAAATTATTATTCTCATCAATATTCTTTAAACAAAAATACTAATGGGATTTTCGGACGCGTTTGTTGTGCTAACAAACGCGTCCGAGGGGTTGAGTGCTACCTTAACGCCTAGTCGGCGTCGAGGTAGACGATGGGGGTGTCGCGGGTGGAGAGGAGTCCGGTCTCGGTATCGATGTAGACCAGGATGATGCCTGCTTCCTTGACGTAGTGCGTCGGGTTGGGCAGGGATGCAGAGGTACGAGGAGTTCGGAAGTCGGCTTGCTCATGGGCCAGCTCAAGTGCGATCTCGATGCCGTTGCCGTTGTGGCCCGAGACCACCACAGCCTTGCCCGAGCCGACGATCTGGGCTGTAGTCTGGCACACTGTCCAGAACTGGGTGGCGCGGACCAGGCGGTCGGCGATACCGAACTGCAGGCACAGCTTGGCTCCACGCCGTTCGGCCAGTGCCTCCCACGGCTTCATGCCGGCGGTGACGGCCGCGGCCTTGAACTCTTTGGCTTTCGGGCCGATCTCGTCCAGGGCGTCGTAGGTGTATGAGACAGTGATGGGTATCTCCGTACTCAGGCCCTGGAGCAGGAGTCTCGCCGTCTCCTGAGAGCGCCCGCGGATCGAGGCGATCACGCTTGCGATCTGGTCGGGCTTGAGCCCGAGTTTCAGAAGGCGCCTTCCCTGTTTTACCACTCGCTCGGCCTCCTCTGACGGGATCACATTGTTGTTGTGTTTCGGGTGGCGAATGATCACCACCAACGCTTCGTTTTCGTTCAACTCGATCTGGTTCATGATTTCCTCCCCCTAATAAGGCCCGGGGCGGGCACTAGTTTTAAAGAGCGCTGTTAACATATCCACTTGACAGTTAACATAGCATTATATATAATAAAAGAAGAGTGGTAAATACCACCACGTGGTGTGGTATACCACCATTTTATATAAAATTGGCTTATATTAGCCAAGGAAGTTATTAACATTGTATATTTTTATGCATTTAGATATTTTAGAAGAATTGGGTTTGTCCCAAAATGAAGCAAAAATTTATGAAACCTTGTTGGCTTTGGGTGAGGCCACTGTTAATGAAATTTCGGTTAAAAGTAAAATTCATCGAAGAAATATTTACGATACAATGGGTCGGTTGGTAGAAAAGGGGCTCATATTTCAAGTTATAGGAAAAGGAGATAACGTATATAAACCAGTAGACCCAAAAAAATTGATGGAAATTATAGAGGAACGTCAACGTAAATTAGAAAAAATAATGCCAGAGTTAATTTCTACATACAACAGCAAACCACAGATTGAAGCGGTTTATTTTTACAAAGGTATTGAAGGGTTTAAAAACTATTTGCGAGATGTTTTGAGTAGTGGAGAAGATGTTTGTTTCATTGGCGCAAAAGGAGCTTGGTTTGATCCACGACTCAAAACTTTTTTGGAAAAATTCTTAAAAGATGCAAAAAAAGAAGGTGTTACCTATCGTCATCTTTTTGATTATGAAGTAAAAGATAGTTTGCCAGAAGTTATGAAGTCGGTTGGTAAACCATATAAATTTTTACCAAAAGAATACTCTACTCCGAGTATGATAGATATTTTTGGTGATAAAGTAGTTTCATTTACAGGTGCGGGCTTGGGAAAAATTTCTGATGACATTTCTATTTTTGTGACTGTGTCACGACCAATGGCTACTAGTTATAAAACGTGGTTTCAGTTTATGTGGGATTATTGCCCAACACACGAGACAAAAGACATGGAATAACCACAAGGCATTCCTCTGCGGGGATAAAATACAAAATAAAAACCCACCTACTGAGGTACCTCAGTAGGTGGGTTTTTATTTCAAAAATTTTATAACAAAAACAAAATCAAACTAATTTGCACCATCAAAGTAACAGCAATACCAGCCATGAAAGATAATTTTTTTGTTTTATGTCTAAAAAAGTTCATTCCTAATAGTGCACCAACAGAACCACCGATGGCAGACAAAATCCACAGCATTTTTTCACTGATACGACGATGTTGTAATTGTGATTTTAACTTGTCTAAGCCAAAATAAAAAAAGGTGATGATGTTGATCACGAATAAGTACGTTATAAGTATTTGAGTGTAGAGTGGTAAAATTGTGAACCAATTAAACATATGGTTTAGTAAATCCCGAAAATACACGGAGTGATTGAGGGATCTTTCGAAGAAAATATATTTTGGGTTACACTTATATAATGTGGTTCAACATAGCCATACTTCGAAAGATCCCTCGTCGTCAAGATTTTTTGCGAAAAAAATCTTTCCTCGCTCGGGATAAATTGAACAATCTACTGATGATGAAATTTCAAATCTTGCTCTGATAGTTGTATTAGTCCTTGTCGTACCTGATTTGGATTTGGAACATTGCGGAAGACAATGTCACTATTGCTAGAAGCAGTTTTTATGGTTACATTACCGTATTTAAATATTGTAGGGAAAAAACCACTAACATCTACAGACACATCTTGAATCCTGTATAAATCAAGCTCAGATGTTGTTCTAGAAAAAAGCCCAAACTGTTCAATATCTACAATTCTGTCATTCGTTACAATCCAAAGATCTAAATAAAAATCAATAAATTGAGCGTAGAAAAATAAATAGATACTCAAATAATAGACACTAGCAAATAAGACTAATAGAGGAAAAGAGATTACTCCAGTTAATAATTGTGGATATATTGAAACAATTAAAAAATATAAAGCTACTGGAACTAGGCTTAATATAATAAATAAAGACAAAATTGGGATAAAGGTAAGTGGGTGTCGGCGTAAAAGAAATTCTATCTTTTCGTAGGATTTCTGTTTTATGAGGTGGGATATTAGCATAGGGTCCAGTTAATCCCGAGCGAGGAGAAATTTTTTTCGCAAAAAATTGCTACGACGAGGGATCTTTCCTACCTCGAATTAGTAGGAATATATTAATTTTATTTTTAAATTTATGGTGGTGAGAAAGATCTCTCATGCACTCCGTGTCATTTCGAGATAAACTTAAAAAATTACACTACCAGTCAACCATTCAGTATTAAATAACAACACGTCAGCTTGCCAGTTGGCTGTATTTATGACTTGCCAAGTAAAATAAAGAGTTAGAACTGTAAGTGTAAAAGTAAAAAAAGTAATAATAAAACTAGCCAGAGTAAAAGAGGCTGTTGTGACAATATGGTAAAAATTTATAATCGCAAAAGCGACAAAAATTACTAAGAAGATTAGGTAGAGGAAGAGGAAGGTGTAGAGAGGAATTGTGAGCATATGTCAGTTTATTAGTTTAATTGTTTATTGGTTTATTGGTATCCTTTCTAGTCTAAGACTATTAAACCATTAAACCAATAAACTAATAATCCCTAAAGCATTTCTTCTTGTTTCTTAAACTTCTTACCCACTCCCAAATGATCATAAGCCAACTTCGTCGCTTTCCTCCCTCGTGGTGTCCTTTCAATCATTCCAGTTTGTAACAAATATGGTTCATAAATACTTTCAATCGTATCCATTTCTTCAGCTATTGCGGCCGCTAGAGTATTCAAGCCAACTGGACCACCATCAAATCTTTCTATGATTGCTGTGAGAATTTTTTTGTCCACCTCGTCTAGGCCATGTTCATCAATGTTTAGCATGGCTAATGCTTGATGAGTTATATCTTTATCTATTTTACCATTAAATTTGACTTCGGCAAAGTCCCGTACGCGTTTTAATAGTCGGTTAGCAACTCTTGGGGTTCTTCTGGCGCGTTTAGCAATAATTTCACCAGCCTCAAGATTCATATCAACAGCTAATATTTTCGCATTGCGATTAACAATTTGTTCAATATCACTGTGTTCATAAAAATTAAGATGAAAGACATGTCCGAATCTATCTCTAAGTGGACCCGACAACAAACTCATTTTAGTAGTCGCACCAATCAGAGTAAATTTATCTAATGGCATGCGCATAGTTCTGGCAGCGGGACCTTTGCCCAATATTAAATCAATGGCAAAATCTTCCATGGCAGAATACAAAACTTCTTCGATGGTTTTGTTCATGCGATGAATTTCATCAATAAACAAAACATCGCCTTCTTCCAAATTTGAAAGTATAGCAGCCAAGTCTCCCACTCGTTCAAGCGCAGGGCCGGCAGTTACTTTGATATTCACTCCCATTTCTTTGGCAATAATATTTGCCAGTGTAGTTTTGCCCAATCCGGGATTTCCATATAACAAAACATGCTCAATTGGTTCACTACGTTTCTTAGCAGCTTCAATAGAAATATTTAACGGCTCTTTTATTTGTTCTTGACCTACAAATTCGCCCAAAGTTTGAGGTCTTAGGGTTATTTCTATTACTTCTTCTTCAGTTTGTTCCTTAGGATCAACTAACCTTGGGTTCATATCTTCATCTAGATTGTAGGTTTCTTCAGTCATAGTGAGGGTATTGTACAGCAAAAATAGGGTGTTGACAAGGTCGTGGTTTTGTGGTTTAATACTGTATTCGTTCTTTACACAATTTTTAGGTTAATTAAAAATGAGAAGAACTTTGATTTTGGGTTTTCAAACGTGATTTCAAAGCTCTTCTCATTTGAGATGAGACCCGAGCCTCGGGCAGGGGCAAAATGTCAGATGCGGGCCATTACAGTCTGCGAAATGGAGGTGTGAGATGGATTACGGAAGTTTGACACGTGCTGAAGACCATCGGTTGGGTCAGATTCTGGGTGGCGAAGAGGTGATTCGCATGATGATAGCGAAAAGCGAACTTCCGTCTGTGGAACCGCCGAAGTTTTCGGATTGGACCCGCGGTCATACCCAGGGTCTGCTGACGAAGCTGGGTGGTGAAGAGATTGCTCGGAAGATCGCTACCGGCGAACTGACGTGCAAGATCATGGACGGCGTTGCAGTCGTGGAAGTGGCAACGAACCCCTTCTTCGACCATACTGGTCGTGGCATCCCATTCAAGGGGATGAGTGAATTCGTGGACGAGAACCGCGTGTTCCATCACGACCAGTTTCAGGTGGACTACAGAGGGCGTTACGTTCGCGCCAAAGAGCATTTCGTCCGTGGTTGCAAGTTTATGTCGGTCGGGGAGTTCGAGGCACGGTGCAATGCCGTGCTGGAGTTTGTGCATCAGAGCACGCGGATTGGCAATCTTCTTGCCCGTCCGTACTTTCCGTGGGTCATGCCTCAGCTGGACGGCGACCTCGGTCAGATGTTGGATGGCGTGCTGGTGCCGGCCATGGAGCGTGCTTACCGCGCACAGTTTCCGAACCGCGGATTCACCAACCACCGCCACGGCGAACTCGCCAGGCAGGTGACGGTCGTCACAGAAACTCGCCAGGAATGTCTGATTGATGCCATGGCGAAAGGGTCGGTGTGCGGGGTGTACTTCCCTGCGCTTCAGGGCTTCGGAATTCCGGTTGACCGCGAGTTCATCAAGCGGATTCCCGAGACGCGCCTGATTCTGTCCGGCGTGGAAGTGCCTGCGGTCGTTACGGCGTACCCCGACGTCTGCGGGAGCAACTACAACACGCCGGGTTTGGATATGGCCGCGCTCCAGTGGCAGTCCTCCGCTTACTCGCTCTGCTTCAGGGCGGACGATGGCAGGGCGCACTTCGACTACCGGGATCTGCACGCCCTTGGTGGCTATGCCGGCGGGGTGTCTGTCCTCGGGTAGTAAGTTCTTGGTTTCTTGATCTTTTGTCTCTTGTGTCAATTGGCTTTGGCTGGTTGGCACTTGGGCTTTTTTTACGACAGGATTTGGATAATCCTGTCGTTGTGTTTTTATTTGATCTATGATAAAATAATTTACGAATTGGCTAATGTATCTTGGTTTAGAAATGGATCAAGGTCGTTGATTCTCCATTTTTGGAAAGTATCAGAGTTCGGCGGTTCATTGTTCGTGAGTGTTGGATTGCCGGAGAGAATACTCAAAGATGCAGACACTACTTGTCTTTTTCTAATGTCCAATCTGGGACAGAATAAAATTCAAGAGAAACAGTAATGTTTTTCTGGTGCCAGCAGGAGGAAGAAGACAATAATTGTGGCAGTCCTCCGCTTACTCGCTCTACTTCAAGGCGAACGATGACAGGGCGAACTTCGACAACCGGAATCTGAACGCCAATGGTAACTATACCGGCGGGGTGTCTGTCCTCGGGTAGTTTTTGCATTAAAACCCCGCTCCGATGCAACATTGGAGCGGGGTTTTCCTTGCTATTTTGCTGGTGATAATGATTTTATCCATCCACCAAACATTTTACCGATTTCTTGTATCACTGTTTGTAACGCAAGATATTTTTTCTGGTCTATAATGTCCAGCTCACGCAACAAACGGATGAATATTTTTAGCATATCAAATTTGTTGCTGGCAGTTTTAATAAGCAACGGCTTTTCCGGCTTAGGTACATATCCAGCTCGCAACAATATCTCCAAGATTTCAATTATGTACCTTTCACAAACAGCTCCCATCGCATATTTATCTTTTTTTGGGAACAACTCCAGATATTTATAGTACATTTTGTACAACCGAATCGTTTTTGTGATTATCGGAATTTCTTTGTTATTTATTTGATTATCCATATATGTATAATGAATTAATTAAATTAGAAAACGTTTTTTCCGCATGGCGCGAGTTTCGCACTGGTAAGAACAATAGGCCGGACGTAATGCTATTTGAGCGTAATTTGGAAGACAACCTGTTTTCTCTGCATGAAGAATTAAAAAACAACTCTTACAAACACGGTCCATATCACACTTTTCATATTTACGACCCTAAACATAGAATTATCTCCAAAGCAACAGTAAAAGATAGAATTGTTCAACATCTTATCTTCAAAGAATTGTATAATATTTTTGATCCAACATTTATTTACCATTCATATTCTTCTCGTTTGGGTAAGGGTACTCATCGGGCAGTAAAAAATTTAGCAAAAGCAACCAGAACATTAAGTCGTAATTATACTAAACCAGTATTTGTACTAAAATGCGATATAAAAAAATTCTTTGCCAGTGTGTCTCACCAAAAATTATTATCAATTATAAAACGGAAAATTAAAGACAACCAAACATTGTGTCTAGTAGAAGAAATAATAACCAGCTTTCCATCGGGGGGGGGGTGATAAAAGAGGAATACCTATCGGCAATGTTACATCACAAATTTTTGCTAACATATATTTAAATGAATTAGATCGGTTTATCAAACATAAACTTAAAGTCAAATATTATTTCAGGTATGCGGACGATTTTGTTTTGCTTAATCGTGATCAAAATTTGTTACATAAACAATTAAGAGAAATTAATTTATTTTTGATTGACAAGCTTTCACTCAAGCTTCACCCCGAAAAAGTATCTATTAAGAAATATAACCAGGGCATTGATTTTCTTGGTTATGTAATTTTACCATATTATATTGTTTTGAGGACAAAGACAAAGCGTCGCATGTTTAAGAAATTGGCAGAGAAAAGACGACTGTGGCAGGCAGGTGATATAACGAAAGAAAGTTTTGATCAGAGTTTACAGTCGTATTTGGGGATATTAAAACACTGTAATGGGTGGACAATCACCAATACTATTTTTTTACCTACTGAGATATCTCAGTAGGTAAATCTGCTCGCAGTGCAGTGAGCCAACTAAAGCCCTGATTTAAGAATCACTGCTTGCAGTGTACCGGAGCGATAGCCACTGGTACACCTGTGTACAGAAAACTTGACAAAACAGGTATTTTTTGATATATTATATACAGGTAGTATAACCTATACACTATAGGTCACATCTACGTGTCACTCAAAAGTCTCCCGCAAAGGAGATTTTTGTGATATAATATTGTTGGTGGACTTGAGGGCCTGTAGTGTAAATGGTTAGCATACTACCTTTGACACGTAGCGGAACGGGTTCAATCCCCGTCAGGTCCACCACCAAAGACACTCATTTTTTGTGAGTGTTTTTTGTTTTTTTACCTACGGAGATATCTCAGTAGATAAATCTGCTCGTAGTGCGGTGAAACGACTAAAGCCATGTTTTAACAATCACTGCTTGCAGTGTACCGGAGCGTGAGCGACTAGATACTAATGCCTGCAGTGTACCGGAGCGCGAGCGACTGGTACACTGTGGATAACTAAGTTAGCAAGCTGTGTTTTATATCTGCACAAACATCATACCATGGCTTATTCAAGCTAAAAATATGGTGTCGCGACAATTATTTGGTGGTTAAATTGGATGTGTGGTATAATATGTCTTGCCTGTTAAAAATACAAGATGTTGTGGTTCAGAAGTGTGTATAACACTATATGTAGTGATTGTGAGGACTGGGGAAGGCGCCAATTATTTTAGAGATACGGCGCTTTTTTGTCCCTCGAGCTGTTGCTTGTGTTTTTGTGTGGTAGCTGATAAAATGGTAGTCCAACAGTGTTTATTAGTTTAATAGTTTAATGGTTTATTAGTTGATTTTCTAGAAGATTTTCAATAAACCAATAAACTAATAAACTAATTATCAAATTTATGGGACCGACCGATTCAAAATTGATCCAAGAAGTCCATTTTGGGCAAGAGATCGATGCGCAGTTTAAATATAACAACGAAAATGGCTTGAGATTCAAGCGGATGTTTAGCAAAGATGGCAAAAACCCATTTGATTCAGTGGAATATGAAAAGCGTTTATCTATTATTCGTGAACCAGACGGCACGGTTGTTTTTGAAATGAAAGATATTGAGATTCCCAAAGAATGGTCTCAGGTGGCGACTGATATTATTGCCCAAAAATATTTTCGTAAGACGGGCGTGCCTCAATATAATGTTGATGGTAGTCCAAAAATGAACACTGACGGGTCGCCCGTGCTTGGGTCTGAAACCAGTGTCAAACAGACCATTCATCGTTTAGTGGGCACCTGGCGCTATTGGGGAGAAAAGTATGGTTATTTTGCCAGTGCCGATGATGCGCAAATTTTCTATGACGAGTTAGTTGTCATGCACCTAAAACAAATGGTGGCACCAAATTCTCCTCAGTGGTTTAACACGGGACTGAATTGGGCTTATGGTATTAATAGTGGTGCTCAGGGTCATCACTATGTAGATCCAGATACTGGAGTAATGACTCGTGCCAAAGATGCCTACACCCATCCGCAACCTCATGCATGTTTCATCCAATCAATTAAAGATGATCTAGTTGGTGAAGGTGGTATTATGGATTTGTGGGTTAGGGAAGCGCGTCTTTTTAAATATGGTTCTGGGACTGGTACAAATTTTTCTGGACTTCGTGGATCTGGCGAATCATTATCAGGCGGTGGGCAGTCATCAGGGCTTATGAGTTGGCTTAAAATTGGCGATAGAGCGGCTGGAGCTATAAAATCTGGTGGAACTACCAGACGAGCTGCCAAAATGGTTGTTCTTGATCTAGATCACCCTGATATTGAAGAATTTGTTGGGTGGAAAGTAAAAGAAGAAAAAAAAGTAGCAGCCCTTATTGCAGCTGGTTACGCAGCTGATTACGAAGGCGAGGCTTATCAAACTGTTTCTGGTCAAAATTCAAATAATTCTGTTCGTGTTCCACATAAATTTATGGAAGCGGTTAAAAATGATAGTTCTTGGAATTTAACTTGGCGAACTGATGGAAGTGTTTGTAAAACAATGAAAGCCAAAGATCTGTGGGAACGGGTGGCCTATGCCGCATGGGCTTGTGCTGATCCAGGTGTTCAATTTGATGGAACTATTAACGACTGGCACACTTGTCCTCAGTCAGGCAGAATTAATGCTTCCAATCCTTGTAGCGAATATATGTTTATTGATGATACGGCTTGTAATTTGGCATCATTTAATCTGCTCAAGTTTTTTGATATAAAAAACAGAAATTTTGAAGTTGAACAATTTAGACATGCTACTAGACTGGTGACCACTGTTTTGGAAATTAGTATTTTAATGGCGCAATTTCCTAGTCAAGAAATCGCTCAGGGTAGTTATGATTTTAGAACTTTAGGATTGGGTTATGCTAATCTTGGTTCTGTGCTTATGATGAATGGGATTGCCTATGAATCAGACGAAGCCTACGCCATTGCTGGTTCAATTACCGCTCTCATGACAGCTGAAAGTTACAAGACCAGTGCTGAGATGGCCAGACTTTTGGGACCATTTCCAAAATTTGAATATAATCGCGAAGATATGTTGCGCGTGATGCGTAATCATCGTCGGGCTGCTTTCAATGCTGAAGATAACGAATATGAAAAATTGACCGTCAGACCAGTTGGTATTGACCCTGAATATGCCCCGGCCTATTTATTGGCCGCTGCTCGTGAATCCTGGAATGATGCTTTGGCTATGGGAGAAAAATATGGTTATCGTAATGCCCAGACAACTTTACTAGCACCTACTGGAACAATTGGTTTGCTTATGGATTGTGCAACGACCGGGGTGGAACCAGATTTTGCTTTAGTTAAATTCAAAAAATTAGCTGGCGGTGGTTATTTCCGTATTGCTAATGAAGCTATACCAAAAGCCTTAGAAAATTTAGGCTACACTGATGAAGAGATAGAAGATATTTTGAGTTATGCTAAGGGTACAGCTGATATCACTACTTCACCACATGTAAGTTTAGAAGTTTTAAAAACCAAAGGATTTATTGATGAAGACATCGTGAGTTTGAATAAAGCCTTAAAAGGAGCTTTTGAAATTAAGTTTGCTTTTAACATCTGGACCTTGGGTGAAGATTGTATGAAGCGAGTTGGTTTCAAACCGGAAGAATATAATGCGCCTGACTTCAATATGTTAAAAGCTTTAGGTTTTTCAGAAGAACATATTGAAGAAGCTAATCAACATGTTTGTGGTGCTATGACAATTGAAGGTGCTCCACATTTAAAATTAGAACACTATTCTGTATTTGATACTGCTAATAAAAATGGTAAAAAAGGCACTCGTTTTATCTACTATATGGGTCATGTTAATATGATGGCCTCAGTCCAACCATTTTTATCTGGTGCTATTTCCAAAACCATCAACATGCCTAATGAGGCCACACTTGAAGATGTTAAATATGCCTATGAACAATCTTGGAAATTGGCTTTGAAATCAGTAGCACTTTATCGTGATGGTTGTAAATTAAGCCAACCACTTTCAACTTCATCCAAAAACAAGGGCGACAAAAAGGAAGATGATGATGAAGTTGAAGAAATTATTGAATTAAAAGAAAAAATAATAGTAAAAAAAGAAGAGGTCAGACAGGTTGTGCAAATGATTCAAACTGATGATACTGATGATGCCATCAGACAGGCTAGTGAAATATTGAGTCAGCATGTTGGCATATCTTTGCCAATGGAATCTTATAAAAAAGATGGCTCAGTAGCAGAAAGACGCGTTTATTTGCATGGCGAAAAAAGATTGCTTCCTTCTAAAAGAAGTGGTATTACAGTTTCAGCTAAAATTGGCAATCAGAAAGTTTGGCTTCGGACTGGTGAATATCCAGACGGTAGATTGGCTGAGGTGTTTATTGATATGTATAAAGAGGGCGCAGCTTTCCGAAGCATGTTAAATTTGTTTGCCATTTCAGTTTCCATGGGTTTGCAATATGGCGTACCATTGGAAAAATATGTGAATAAATTTACTTTTACTCGCTTTGATCCAGCTGGGTTTACCGATCATCCAAATATTAAAAATTGTACTTCAGTAATTGATTTCATTTTTCGAGTTCTCGGTATGGAATATTTAGGCCGAACTGATTTTGTTCAAGTTCCTCCAAAGGGAATTCAAAAAAATAAATTTGAAAACATGGCTAGAATTGCTGAAGCTGGTGAAAAGCAAGAAAGCATGAAATTGACTGAAGTTGTGGAAAAAGATTCTATTGGTGATTTAGTTATTCAAACGGAAAAAGTGCCAAACATACAGAATTCTTTACCGACTATGGAAGAAGAGAAAGTGGTGGTAAACATCAGTCATTCCAATGCCAATAATTCAGCCCTCTCAGAAATGATGGGTGATGCCCCAGCCTGCCCGACCTGTGGACATATTACAGTTAGAAATGGGAGTTGTTATAAGTGCTTGAATTGTGGGGATAGTTTGGGGTGCTCGTAACACATATCACGTAACACATAAGACGACACACATAAAATCCTGACTTAGTCAGGATTTTGCAATAGATTGGGAAATATGGTTTAATAATATCTGTGGAATCATTTTTTAAATCAGCCTGCCCGCCATTGCCTTGCAAGGTATGGCAGGCGGGTGAAATCAATGCTATGAAAATCTACACCAAAACCGGCGATCAAGGAGAGACATCAATGCTTGGCGGGAAACGAGTTTCCAAGTCTTGTTTGGAAATGGAAGCGATTGGTGAGGTGGATGAGTTGAATGCGGATTTGGGTTTGTTGATTTCAGAATTAGAAGACGGAGATGTTAGGAAAAATTTGATAAAAATTCAACACAAATTGTTTGTTATTGGTTCAAACTTAGCTGGGTTACAAACAAATTTAGATAATTTACCAAAGTTAGAAAGTGCAGATATTGAGTACCTAGAAAATTGGATTGATGAAATGAATAGTGATCTACCAGAACTTACTAATTTTATTTTACCTGGTGGATGTAAGGCATCGGCTTTGAGTTACCAGGCACGAGCAGTTTGTCGTCGAGCCGAACGTAAAGTTATTGATTTGGAGAAAAATAATCTTTCAAAAAAGCTCTCCCTCTATGAGGGGGAGCCGACACGACCTGCCCGCCATTGCCTGCAAGGCATGGCAGGCGGGAGTGACGGTGGGGGTCTGGTTATCCTGTTAGATGTGAAGCAATATTTAAACCGGCTGAGTGATTTATTGTTTGTTTTAGGCAGGTGGTTGAATAAGGAGGAGAAAACAGAAGAGCAGGTTTGGAAAAAATAAAAACCGACCAAAGGTCGATTTTCGTGTGCTCGGGGCGGGACTCGAACCCGCACAGTATAAATACCAAGGGATTTTAAGTCCCTCGTGTCTACCATTCCACCACCCGAGCATTTTGACTACAGTAATATAACATATATTTTTTGTTTTGGCAAGGGTGGCTGTTGAAAACGTAAGTGTTTACTGATACAATAAAATTGTATTTTATAAATTATCTATGAGCATAGAAACAGAAAAACACAATTTAAACGAACGAGAAAAAAGCTATGAATCACGCGAGTCACGTGAGGGTGAAGTTGATGCAGAAATAAAAAAAGCAACAGCCATGGAAAAGGCGGATTATTTGGTTAAGGAAGTAAAGTCTAGTAAAAAGCAAATGCAAAATATTGTTATGCATATGCAACAAGTGACACAGGCAATTCGTCAGTTGCGAGCACAATTGCAATTAGTTCAGAATGATGATGATCCAACTTCTATTCAGCAGGACAAGAAAAAAGTGGAAGAATTGAAATTAAAGATCAAAGATTATATTGGAGAAGTAGAAAAAATGCGTAGCGATTTAATTCGTGAGGAAATTGCTGAGCTTGAAAAAGGTATCGGGATAAATATGAGTAGGGAAGATTTGCGGATGAGAGCGGAGGAGAACGTGGAGAGGATGATTGCGGGGATAAGAGGGTAGAACGGAGGGGCGGGTCTAGACCCGCCCGTACTAAAGGTTTTATAAAATTAAAAATAGACCATACCATAGTATGGTCTATTTTTGTTTAAATGTTTATATGTTTAAGTGTTAATGTGTTTCTAATTATTTATCAACTCATTCCTATAATGATGATCATAAATTGTCATAATCGCGACAAAGAGGGCGGCGAGCACTGGTCCAATAATAAATCCGGAAATTCCAAATATTAATATTCCACCCAAAGTTGAAAATAGAACCAGGAGTGGATGCATCTGTATGTCTTTGCCAACCATTGGAGGTCTGAGAAGATTGTCTATCATACTGATGACCACCGTGCCGATTACCAAGATCACAATACCTTGCCAGATATTTCCAAATAATAGCATTATGATTCCAGCTGGAAACCAAACAATAACTGAGCCTATGGCTGGAATAATAGATAGTGCCACCATAATAATACCCCAAATAAAAGCGCCTTCTATGCCGGTGGCCCAAAAAAGTATTCCACCTAAGATACCTTGGATACTACCGATAATAAATGTTCCTTTTAAAGTGGCGCGGGAGGCAGAGCGGAATTTTTCATAAAGCATTTTTTCATATACGTCGCCAAGGGGAGACAGGTGCATTAGGCGTTTTAACATTTTTTCTCCATCCTTCAAAAAGTAAAACAAGGTATAAAGCATTATAAACATCATGAATATAAAACGTAGAGAATTTTGGGTTACGCTTTTAATATTGTTAAACAGAAAAATACTTACTGTTTTGGTTGCGTTGGCTGCGTAGCCAGTCCATTCTGTTTGGACTTTTTCTACATATGGAGCAAGAGATGTTTTGTCTATCCAACTCGACACACCTTGAACCTGCTCACTCAGGTCCCATTTAGATACAGATTGATATAAATCAATTGATTCATTTATCAGTAGGCTGGATAGCAATATCAAAGGCAAGAAAATAGTTACTATTACCAATACAAGAACAATAAAAGCAGATAGATTTGGTGCTTTCATATAACGATTGAGCCAGCTATACGTAGGATGAAACATCATGGCTATTACAGCGGCCCAAAAAATTGGGTAGATAAAAGGGCGGAAAATATACAGAACGGCGATACTTAAGAGAATTATTAGTCCGAAGAAAAAGCTGGATCTCATTTTTGTAAAACTAAGCTTGGCATTGTTTGTTTTTGGCATAGGGATGTGGTTATTGATTACTAATTTATTTTACCATAAAATTGATAATTAATCTATCCATTATGATTTTAAGATAGGGGTAATTTCTAATTTCCAATTTCCAACCACACTAGTTCTTGACATATTTTCAGTAGTATAGTATTATATTGTCACTTATCTCATTAGAGAAAAGTAGTAATTAATCCCTCATTTATCGCACTTTTTCCTCCTTTTGGCCATCCCAAAGGGTCGCGATAAAGAGGCATAAGGAAAATATATGAAAATACCTAGTATTTTGGAGATGTTGCAGGCTGGTGTACATTTTGGTCACCAGACTACCAGACGTCACCCAAAAATGGACGAGTATATCTTTACCAAGCGTAATGGTGTACACATTATTGATTTGGAAAAAACCAAATCAAAAGCAGAAGAGACTTTAGCAGAAATTCAAAAGATGGCCCAAGAAGGTAAAACAATTTTATTTGTTTCTACCAAACCTCAAGCCAAAGAAATTGTAAAGGAAGCTGCAATTAGTTGTGGTATGCCTTATTTAGTAGATCGTTGGATTGGTGGTCTTATTACCAATTTTTCAGAGATTAAAAAATTGATTGCTAGATATAATAAACTAAAAGAGGAACAGGCCAGCGGTGAGTTAGAGAAATACACCAAGAAAGAACAAATTGATATTGCTAAACAACTTGTGAAGATGGATATTAGTTTAATTGGTTTGGCTGGTTTAAAAAAATTACCTGATGCTTTGTTTATTCCTTCTTTGCAGCGTGAAAAAACAGCGGTAACAGAAGCTACTAAGATGAAGGTTCCAGTTATTGGTATTTCTGATACTAATGCCAACCCAGACAAAGCTCACTTATTTATTCCTGCTAATGACGATGCTATTAATTCCATTAAGATGATGGTAAATTTAGTAGCCGAAGCAGTTAAAGAAGGTGTAGCAAAACAAGAAAAAATAATTGGCCAAAATCCGCCTAAATAACGGATTTTGTCAGTTAAAGCTACTTCTAATCCCGCCTTCGGACGGTCCGCCTATTCGGACGGACTCCTGCCAGAGGCGGAGGTTCTCGCCTAGAAGCGGGATAAAAATAAAAAATATGAGTATTACCGCACAAGACATTGCTGGACTCCGAGCAAAAACAGGAGCAGGTATGATGGATTGTAAAAAAGCCTTAGAAGAGGCTGATGGGGATATTGATAAGGCTATTGATGGGCTTCGAAAAAAAGGTATTGCCAAAGCTGCAAAAAGGGCTGATAAAATTGCAGCCGAAGGTTTGGTTTACAGTTATATTCATGGCAATGGAAGAATTGGTGTTTTATTGGAACTTAATTGTGAAACAGATTTTGTTGCCAAGACTGATAAATTCAAAGAATTGGCTCATGATGTAGCTATGCATGCAGCAGCTTCATCACCAAGATATTTAAATCGCGAAGAAGTTTCTGATGAAGAGATTGCCAAAGAAAAAGATGTCTATGCAGAACAATTGAAAAATGAAGGTAAGCCAGCAGAAATGATTGCCAAGATTGTGGAAGGTAAGATGAGTAAGTTTTATGGTGAGGTTTGTTTATTAGAACAGCCTTTTATCAAAGATGAAGATAAGACAGTAGAACAGATGTTGGTTCAAGCTAGTGCAGAAATTGGTGAGAAAGTAACTCTACGTCGTTTTGCTCGTTATGAGCTTGGCGAAGGAATTGAAAAGAAAGCTTGTGATTTTGTTGGGGAAGTGGCAGAACAACTGGCTTAGCCATATAAACATTTAAACACATAAACACTTAAACAAACCACCTGAGAAGGTGGTTTTGACTTATTTAAATAAAATTGATACTATTAAATTGTGGAAGGTGGTCTTAACCAAGTTGGAGGTTGCGAATGCACGTTGGTACACGGGGAATGATCACGCACATCATTGTCGCTGAGGGGGATGATGCCGACCAAGTTCGCTATTTTGCGAAAATCATCGGTGCGCTGGAGGAGGAGCGCAACGTCATTCGATTTCGGTTTGCTGACAATGGCCATGTGCAGGAGTTGGCTTTTCCATACTTCCTGCAGATGTTTCGGGATAGATACTCAAAAAAAAGGAGGGGGAATGTTCGCTGAACCAAGTGATTGGGGTCATGTGATCGTTCTTGAGGAGCGCGATCTTCAAAACTCAGACTACGTCTGGCAATGGAGAACCCAGTTCCGGGTCGGCGAACCAGATGGTCGCTGTCGCTTCCGCTTTTCTCCACAGGGAGAGATTTATCGGTTCAACCGGTCAGAGCTCAAACAAGCCTGTGTTCTTCAGCGAGTTTTGGGGAGACAGGCCTGTACCTAGGAGGTGTAGAAAGGAGGTGGGGCTTGCAATTCGGCAAGCCCTTGGGAGATTTCCGGTGTCGGTTGAGAGGTGTGGAAAATATTTAAGATATTAGGTTTTGGACCGCTCGAAAGGGTATTTTTACTATATTGTTATATTGCTATATGGTCATACTGTTAATGATACACACTTAGAAAGTTTTAATTTGATTTGATGTATTATTTTTTTATGTGTAGCACAACAATATGACAATATATCCATATAGCCATAAAACAGTATAATGATATAAAATTATATCTTGTAAACCACATCTCAGCATGTTATAATCTACTCATATGATAAGTTTTATCCAAGGAAAAATTATAAATAAAAAAGAAAATAGCCTAACGGTTTTAACTGCTGGTTGGGTTGGATATGAGGTGAGCCTGCAAGCTGAGAAGTGTGCTAGTTTGGAAGTTGGTAATGAAGTGGGTCTACATACATATTTGCGAGTATCAGAAAATGCAATGGATTTGTATGGTTTTGAGACTTTGGAAGAAAAAGATTTTTTTGAATTATTAATTTCAGTAAACGGTGTGGGGCCAAAAAGTGCTTTAAATATTTTAGGACTCGGTAGTTTGGATGAAATTCAAAATGCGATTTCGAATAGCGATGCAGAATATTTGACACGAGTGAGTGGTATTGGAAAAAGGACGGCTGAAAGGTTGGTAGTGGAGTTAAAAAATAAAATTAAGGATCAAGGAGTAAGGAGTAAGGAACAAACAAAAGATGGCGGGGTAATGGGTGATGCAATTGATGGTTTGGTTGCACTAGGTTATTCCAAAGAGGAAGCGAGGATGGTGGTGAGGGATTTGGATGCCGAAGGAAAAACAGGGGAGCAGTTGTTGAGGGAGGCGTTGAAAGGGGTGGGTAAATAAAGTATTGATTATATTGATTTAAAAATGATTCCACCGATGATAATAAAACAAAAAACTAGCTGTAATTAGCTAGTTTTTTATTATAATCTAATTGCAAAATATTTCCAACCAAATTACCTTTGGTCTGGGACGGAGTAGCTCGCGCTCTCTGTCCCAGACCGGTCTTCGCTCTCGTTCCCGACTGGGTCGGGATTGAGAGACGTGCGTGTGATTTGTGATCGGCTCACACTCTGGCCGTTTGGGGAGATCATCTCCCCAGCTCATCTCTGGTGGGCAGTTCCTCGCACTGGACGTACTGACCGTCCACCATGGTTGGTTGACCTTCCTTTCCATGCCAGACACCGCAGATGCACTTGCACCCGTTGGGGGCGCAAGGCTCCTTTTGCTCCCGCACTAGCTTGGCTCGGCAAGCTTTGCAGTTGGGGTTTTGTCAAGAGGGTGGTGTGAGTGCTTTGTCCCCTCCTTTCGAAGGAGGGGTGGACCCCGATTCGCATCGGGGGACGGGGTGGTTTGGTTCTGTGGGTATTACTAAGCTTGTACTAATGCGAGCACCACCCCCGCCTGCCATGCCTATTTACTCTCAATAATAGACTATAGTGGGCGAGGCATTGGCGGGCAGGCCACTCGATTTGACTGCGGTCAAATCGTAGTGCCCCTCCTCATCAAGGAGGGGACAAAAAATCCCTCTTCCGAGGGATTTTAATGTGTCGTGTTATGTGTGTCGTGAGTCGTGCTAAAGAAGCGTAATACTCGCCACCTTATCGCCCTCAGCCTTGAATCGCATGATCCTCACACCTTGTGTAGCTCGGCCTAGTGTTGAAATAGATTTGAGTGGTGTGCGGATGACTTGTCCGTGGACCGAAATAATCATCAAGTCTTGTTCTTCAGTATTGTTAATTACTCGCATGCCGATTAACTTTCCAGTTTTAGCAGTAATAGACATGGTCTTGATGCCAGATCCGCCTCGGCCTTGAACTTTGTATTCGGCTAATTTGGTTTTTTTACCAAGGCCATTTTCTGATATTACAAGCATTTCCAAAACTTTCTTTTTGATTAATTCAGGATCAACTACATCCATGCCAACAACCTCATCACTGGATTTTAATTTGATACCACGAACACCACTAGCAGTTCTACCCATGGCACGGATACCAGCTTCTTTGAATCTAATAGCCTGGCCTAGCGATGTGGTGACAACCACCTCATCCTTTCCTGTAGATGGGCGAACCCATTCCAGCATGTCTTCTGGTTTTAGATTAATAGCAATCAGACCCGATCGTCTTACATTGTCAAAATCTTCAATGGCAGTTTTTTTGATATTCCCTTTACTGGTCACCATGACGAGAAATTTATATTTATTAATATCACTCATGGATAAAATTGATGATACTTTTTCATTTGGTGCGAGTTGTAAGAAATTAACCAATGCTTGACCTTTGCCAGTACGTTTGGCTTCAGGAATATCATAGGCGCGTAATTGAAATACTCGGCCACGAGAGGTGAAGAATAAAATATTATCATGAGTGTTAGTCGTTATCATCAAGTCAACCACATCTTCTTCTTTGGTCATTAAACCAATTACGCCTTTGCCACCGCGGGATTGAGTTTTGAAAGTATCTGGAGGTAGGCGTTTGATATAACCATCCTTAGTTGCCATGATAATAGTTGGTTCATTTGGAATCAAGTCTTCAATTTTGAATTCCTTTACACCATGAGGAATTATTTGGGTGCGTCGTTCATTGCCAAATTTATCTTTTACTTCTTTTACTTCTTTTTTTACAACACCTAAAATCTTTTTTGCACTAGCTAAAATTTCTTCCAATTCTTTTATTAATGTTTTCTTTTCTTTTAATTCATCTTCAATTTTCTTTCTTTCCAGGTTGGCTAGTTGTTGCAGTCTCATTTCCAAAATGGCCACAGTCTGTCTGTCGGTAAACTTAAATTTTTGCATCAAGTTAATTTTGGCCTCGTCTTTGTCTTTAGATTTGCGAATTGTGCTTATAACCAAATCAATTTTATCCAGGGCTTTTTTCAAACCTTCTAAAATATGAGCACGATCTTTAGCTTTGTCTAAATCAAATTGAGTTCGACGTTTAATAACTTCTTGTCTATGTTTGATGTATTCTTCTAAAATTGTTTTCAAATTTAAAACACGTGGTTGGATGCCGTCAATTAGAGCCAAAGTATTGACATGGAAAGTTGTTTGTAATTCAGTGAGCTTAAATAATTGGTTTAAAACTTTTTTAGGATAAGAATCTTTTTTCAAATCAATTACCATACGGACGCCGTCTTTGTTTGATTCATCGCGTAGATCTTTAATCCCATCTATTTTTTTCTCTTGCACTAAATTTGCGATCTTTTCCATCAAGGTAGATTTATTAACCTGATAAGGAATCTCTGAAACAATTATGTGAAATGTCCCCGATTTACTTTCTTGAATATCAGTCTTGGCACGCAAAACAATTCCACCTCTGCCTGTGGCGTAAGTTAGAGCAATATCTTTTTTGCTGTAGATAATACCGCCAGTTGGAAAATCAGGCCCTTTGATAAACTCCATTAAGTTTTCTACGGGTATTTTTGGATCGTCAATCAAAGCGGTTATACCATCACATAGTTCACTTAAATTATGTGGAGGCACGTTAGTTGCCATACCAACCGCAATACCCATGGAACCATTTAAAAGTAGTCCAGGTAATTTACTTGGTAAAACAGTTGGTTCTTTGGTAGAACCGTCATAACTCGGTCTAAAATCTACAGTATTTTTTTCAATATCAACTAGTAATTCTTCGGCTACTGCTTGTAATTTAGCCTCAGTATAACGCATAGCAGCAGCTGGGTCGCCATCAAGAGATCCAAAGTTACCTTGGCCGTTTACTAATGGTGTTCTCATGGAAAAGTCTTGGGCCATTCTTACCATTGAATCATAAATAGCACTATCACCATGAGGATGATATTTAGCCATCACTCCACCAACTACATGGGCTGATTTTCTAAATTTTGCATTAGATTTTAAACCTAATTCCCACATGGCATACAAGATTCTTCTATGCACTGGTTTTAAGCCATCGCGGACATCTGGCAGAGCACGAGAAACAATTACGCTCATAGCATAATCTAGATAAGATTTTTTCATCTCATCTACCAATTGAATTGGTTCAACTTTACCCACGGGGTCAATTTCCAATCTATCTTGTTTTATTTTTGACATTATTTTTTTCTTGGCCATAGTTTTACAATGAAGGTGTTATTATTTCATTATTGTCTTTAACATTGTTTTGTTCAATTATTTTTTCGTCAAGGATGTCTGTATCTGAAACCACATTCTCTTCTGTTGTTTCAGTGCTTGTGGTAGTTGTACTAGTCTCAAAAGCGGTAATTATATTAGCAATATTTTGTTTTATTTTTTCTTTTAAATTTTCCCCACCTCCGCTTTCAGCTTCGGGGGACTTCGCTTCGCTCGCCTTGTCCCCCGTAGCCTTGGCGAAGGGGGATTCCTTATCCTCTTTTGGTTCGGTTGTATCCAGAGTTGATTGTATGTCTTCTTTTACACCTTTTATTATTCCCAAGTCTTCTATTTTTGCGGAGTCTTGAACCTTTACAATTAAATTCCAGCCCCAGAGAATAAATATAGCAATAGTAAAAATTATTACTCCTAGCCACATTAGCCACTTTTTATCTCGGCCGTCGTCATAGTTTTGCCCGACTCTAGTTTTTATCTCTCCTGATGGTTTAAGCTCTCGAATTTCTATTACGTCTTTTGGTGCTTCTATTGTTGGATTAGACGCTGGCACTTTTTCTTCAAGTCTGGCTTTTTCTATAATTAAGCCAGGTAGCTTTGCTACTGCTTTTTTTAATTCTTTCTCGTCAGGCCCCTTGGTATTAATTTTCTTTTTTTTCTGCACAGATTTTTTCGGAGTCTTTTTAGTCGTTTTTTTCTTAATGACTTTCTTTTTGGGTGTTTTTTTGACAGGCATATTTTGAAAAATTATCCCGCCTTTGGCAGGGATCCCGTCCAGAGGCGGGACAAGTTCTAATTTTTTTATTCCTTAATATTTACTCCTTATTCCTTTGATAATACTATGACTTGTGTTTCTTCAGCCGGTAAATTTTTCTTTTTTATAATAAACTTTTTTTCTGGTGCACCATTTGAGACACCCATTTCTTTTAGAAAATCCTCAACTGGTTTAGCACTTGGATCATTTTCAGATTTGAATGCAATCGGAATAATTATTTTTGGTTCTATCGAGTTAACAGCTTTGGCTGCAGCTTGCGCATCATAGCAATTATCTCCTCCTACTGGTACTAACAAAATATCTACGTCTGCTAAAACTTCCAATTCTTTTTCTGTGAGTTGTTTATTTGCAAGTCCTAAATGTCCAACGCTTAATAGTTCAGCATCTATACGAATTTTTACATCCCCAGCTTTTTCGCCTTGTACTGTGGTGATCAAAACACCCTTGGTTTCACACTCACCTGGAGTGTCTAGAATAAAAGGGTTTCCAGACAGTGTAACGGAGTTTTTTTGTCCTCTAGTATAAAGGCCTATTTCAGGAGTTAGACTGCGGGGAAAAGCCCCTTTTTCGGGTTTATATGGGTCAATTACAACAGTCACGTCTTTGTCAAAGGGTCTCACTTGAATTTTAACGGCAGTATTGCCTAGCCATGATATATGCATATCTCTAAGTTAAAAATCTAAAATTTAAAGTTAAAAGTTGGCTATATTATACACTATTCCTCTTTGCACTGCAAGTGGGTAAAGTGTGGGTATATTTCGAGTTTTTTTGGCTTGTTTTAGCGATTTTTGGGTCGGCTAAGTGTCTAAGTTGGCTGAATTGACCAAGTGATAAATTAACATCGGTCTAGTATTGACATTTTTTTGTCTATGTAGTATAATCCTACCACTTATTAATCCCGAATTAATCGGGAAGCTTGCATAGGTTTCGTCGCCAGCAGGTTAAATATTATTATTAATTATGTCAGACGAGAATAAAGTAGGTTCATTTGCCAATCTGCTAAAGAACTTTTTTGCTGTATTACCAAAAGAAGGTGAATTGGTAAAAGGTAAAGTAATTTCAGTTGATAACGGTGAGGTTCGTTTGGATATTGAGGGCGTTGTAACAGGCGTGGTTCGTGGTCCAGAACTTTTTGCTGAATCAAAAGAATTTGCCAATGTAAAAGTTGGTGATGAAGTAGAAGCAACTATTTTGGAAAAAGAAAATGAAAATGGTGAAATGGAGCTTTCCTTCCGTGTTGCTGGGCATCATTTAGTATGGTCTAGAATGAAAAAACATGCTGAAGATGGGGTTACCCTAGAGGGCAAAGTTTTAGCTGCCAACAAAGGTGGTTTAATGATGCAAATAGATGCTCTAACTGGTTTTATGCCTGTCTCACAGCTTTCACCAGATAACTACCCTCGTGTTCAAGGTGGTGATAAAAATAGAATTTTAGAACACTTGAGAGATTTGATTGGTAAGAAATTACAAGTAAAAGTATTAGATGCCATTGAAAAAGATGAAAAATTAATTGTTTCAGAAAAGGCTGTTTGGGAAGATGAACAAAAGGCAGTTTTAGATTCATTCAATGTTGGTGATATAGTAGAGGGCGAAGTAAGTGCTCTAACTTCTTTTGGTGCTTTTATCAAATTTGGTGAAGGTCTAGAAGGTTTAGTACATATTTCTGAGATTGTATGGCAAAGAATTGATCATCCTCGTGATGTATTGAAAGTCGGCCAAAAAGTAAATGCTCAGATCATTGATATTAATAAATCCAAGATCTATCTTTCTGTAAAGCGTTTAGTAGATGATCCTTGGAAGAGTGTAAAGGAAAAATATAAGATTGGTGAAACTTTGAACGGCGAAATTCATAAGATTGAAAACTTTGGTCTAATGATAAAGCTAGACGAAGATATTCATGGTCTAGCTCATATTTCCGAACTTGGTGCCAGAGATGCTGCTGAGTTACGTGAAAGATTTAAGATCGGTCAGAAAGCAGACTTTGAAGTTATTTCAATTGAACCTTCTGAACATAGATTGGGATTGAAGTTATTGGGAGACAAAAAGACTCCAAAAGATGTAAAAGAAGAAAAGGTTGTCCCGCCTACGGACGGGATCCCTGCAGAAGGCGGGAAAGAGCCAAAAGAAGAGGTAGCCGAGGAAAAAGTTGAAAAAAAGAAGAAAGTTAAGAAAGAAAAAAAAGAAGATGTTGCTGAGGAAAAAGTTGAGGTAGAGAAGGTTGAAGATGAGAAAGAAGAGGAAAAGTAAACAGTATATAGCAAAAAGAGACGCGTTATCCGCGTCTCTTTTGTTTCAGATCCTTTCTTGGGGTGTTTAGTATTTGACTATTTTATATCCATTTGTTACTATATATACATAATTCAACTTTAATAATAAACAATATGGGAAGAGGAGATATGCCTAGTGGGCTTGAAGATCAAGCTTCCATGGGTGAGCCAAAAAAAATAGATCAAGACGGCCCAAAAGACGCTGAAAGAGAGCCAGTCGGTTTTAATGATCTGATGATTCAGAGGTATGAACTTAATTCAGAAGATGCCACGCTATTAAGAGACGGATCATTTGATCTTGAAACACTTAAGGCTAGGGAATCGATGCGTGTTCCTGAGGAGCCAAAATCTTTGGATGTGGGTAGTGAACACGAAACTCCCCAAGAAGCATAAAGTGTGTGCTTGGAGAAAATTACATTGGCAAAAAGTGGTATCTAAAATAAAAGATTAACTTTTGCATGGACAATTATCTAGTTCGTTTGTCTAAATTTTATGGGGATGATTATAAAAAAATTATAAATTTTAGTCAGCGATTAAAATTAACTTCTGAAGAGAAAATAGTTATTGCAGCCCCTGTGCATTCTTCAGAGAAAACAGTCAGAATTTTAAAAGCCTATAATCATCAGAAATTAGATTATAGGTTTTTTCGAATTGTTTTATTTCTTAACAGGCACAAGCACGATGAAAATTTTAAAGACTTAGAATCTGAAATTAAAAGATTTCAAAAAAAATCTAATATTAGGGTATCTTTTTTCAAAAAAACCTTTAATACTAAACCAAAAATTGGCCTGATAAGAAAGATTCTGATTGACACTATTTTGTTAGCATCAAAAAATCCCAAGTTAATAATCGTGAGTAATGATTGTGACACACTGACCGTAAGCGATAATTATTTGAATGAAATATATAGTGGATTTAAAAAAAACAACAAACAAATCATGTATAGAAATTTTTTTAGAGACTATCCGGTGTGGGCAGGTAATTGTAATATTTTTTTATTACTTATAAAATTTTATGGTTTATTCGAAAAAGAATACAATAAGCTTCCTATACCATTTTCTTTCCGAGTTAATACTGACAGTTTAGCCTTTACTGCACAAATGTATGCCGAAATTGGAGGATTTGCCTCAGAACGTGCCGTGGCAGAAGATCTACAGTTTGGGTCTATGGCAGGAAGTTTGTATGGAAAAAAAATCTTTAAAGAACACAAGGAGGTAATTGTATCTTCGTATAGAAGATTGATGGAGACATACATCAGCAGTGTTCCATTTTATGCCGGATGGGCAAACTTTGGAGAAGATCATTTTTTAAGAGATAGTGATGAAAACAAGATGGCGGCTAAGTTGAAACGCTTGGACAAGAAAACAACCTTATATTATTTTGAAAAAGAGATTAGTTTGTGTTTTAATTACAGTCTAAAAAGGAGGATACTTCCGGCTTTGCGCAACAACGAAAAAATAGGTAATTTTGAGGCTGAGGCTCTAATGAATAAAAAAGCAGTACTGATATGCTCAAGTCTTTTCAAGAAGGCTTTAGACTCTCTTGGTTTTTCGTTTAAAATGTATAAATATCCGATTGGTGATTATATAGTGTCTATCAAGAGAAAGTAAAATCCGTAGTAGGTGTGGATATAATAAGGAGCATCTTAATATGGGTGTTTTTTGTTTTATAATACACAGCTTGACATTTTCTCATTTTCCGCTATAATTAAGGAACTAATTATGACTTTTTAGGCATCCCAGGCCTTTGAGGTATCCAAATACTTGTCTATGAAAAACCTAGTCAAAAACTTTAGCATAATCTTTATAGTCCTACTAACCTTCGCAGCCATTTTGAGTTTTACTTATTCTGGTGATGTAGAGCCAGAAAAAGTCGGTGTTAATAGACTGATTCAAAATATCAATGAGGAGCGAGTAAAAGAAGTGGAAGTCCGTGGTGATTTTTTACTAGCCACTTTGATGGGTGATGAAGAAAAAGTTTTGGAAGTAAAAAAAGAACCGGGACAGTCGTTTGCCGAGCTGATGTCTGATTACGGTGTTGAGTCAGAAAAACTACAAAAAGTAAATTTACTTGTAAAAGAAGAGTCCGGTCTTACTTACTGGATGAGTTTAATTTTACCAGCCATGTTGCCGATTTTACTTATTATTGGTATTATCTGGTTTATGTCTCGTCAGATGCAGGGCATGAACAACAAGGCCATGGGTTTTGGTCAGTCTCAAGCCAAGCAAAACAAACCGGATGATAAAGGTAAAAAAACATTCAAAGATGTTGCTGGTGCCAAAGAGGCAAAAGAAGAATTGAATGAAGTCGTAGATTTTCTAAAAAATCCTAAAAAGTTTACTGAGATGGGGGCCAAAATTCCTAAAGGATTATTATTAATGGGCTCACCTGGAACTGGTAAAACTTTACTTGCCAAAGCTGTGGCTGGTGAAGCTGATGTACCATTCTTTCATATTTCTGGTTCAGAATTTGTAGAAATGTTCGTTGGTGTTGGTGCATCTCGTGTCCGTGATTTATTTAACAAAGCTAAAAAAGCTGCTCCAGCTATCATATTTATTGATGAGATTGACGCAGTTGCTCGTAAACGTGGGGCAGGTCTCGGAGGTTCACACGATGAACGTGAACAAACTTTAAATCAAATTTTAGTAGAGATGGATGGTTTTGATCCAAACCTTGGTGTAATTGTAATTGCCGCAACAAATAGGCCTGATGTTTTAGATCCAGCCTTGCTTCGTCCTGGTCGTTTTGATCGCCGGGTTGTTATTGACATGCCAGATATTGAAGACAGGGAACAGATTTTACAAGTCCACGCCAAGGGTAAACCACTTACCAAGGAAGTTTCCATCCGTAAAGTGGCTGAACGTACTCCAGGTTTTTCTGGAGCTGATCTCGCCAATCTTTTGAATGAAGCAGCCATTCTCGCAGTTCGTCGCAATAAGAAAAAAATTGATGAGACTGAAGTTTTAGAAAGTATTGAAAAAGTAATGCTTGGACCAGAAAAGAAATCACGTGTGATGAGCGATCAAGAACGCAAAATGACTGCTTATCATGAAGCTGGCCATGCTGTTGTTGGGCATTTCCTAAAGAATTGTGATTCAGTTCGCAAAGTTTCTATTATTGGTCGTGGTATGGCTGGTGGTTATACTTTATCAATGCCAGAAAAAGAAATCCGTTATTCTACCATTGCCAAATTTAAAGATGATCTAGCTATGATACTTGGTGGTTATGTGACTGAAAAATTAGTTTACGGTGATGATCAATTATCAACCGGTCCTTCTAGTGATTTGAAAAAAGCTACCCAAGTTGCCAAAAAAATGGTAATGCAATATGGTATGAGCGACAAACTTGGTCCACGTATGTATGCTGACAACGAAGGACTAATATTCTTGGCACAAGATATTCATGAAAAGAAAAATTATAGTGAAAAAACTGCCGAGACAATTGATGAGGAAATTAATAAATTATTAAATAAAGCTTTGGAAACAGCTGAAGAAGTAATCAAGACAAACAAAAGTAAAATGGATGAATTGGTAAAAGTTTTATTAGAAAAAGAAACTGTGGAACAGGATGTGTTTAGTAGATTGATGGGGGATAAGATAGAGGAGGAGAAAGAGATCTCCAAAGTGGTTTAGAAATTAAGTAATAAAGCAGAAACGCCTTGATCTTGTGTCAGGGCGTTTCTTTTTATTTTATCAAAAAATGTGTTATAATATACTTATAATAATTTTATAATTAATCTTGCCTGTCAAAGCAGATAGGTTTATAATTTTTTAGTATGAAAACACCACTCTATCGTGAGGCATTATCTCACAGTTGGCAGTTAGCCAAAGAACATAAAATACTTTGGGTATTTGGTTTATTTTCTGTCTTTTTGGGGCAGATGGGAATTTTGGAATTATTAAGCAAAGTCGGAATGTCAGCTGCTGGCCGTCCAATTCATTTGGTTTGGTCAAATTGGTTTGCTTTTGGCAAAGAACTTGTAGCTGGGACGGCTCAAATGAAACTACCCTTGGATGGTTGGCTTTGGTTTATTAGCTTGATGGTGGTTTTAGTAGGTTTTGGTTTAGTCTTTATCTTCGTTTCAGTTGTTTCTCAGGGTGCTCTAATAAAAGCTGCTGCTGTATCAGTAAAACATAAAAAACTTCCAAATGCTGGAGAAGAGTGGCATGTGGGTGTGGAGCATTTTTGGCGAATGTTTTTTATAAATGTAATCAAAAAAGTTACTTATTGTTTGATGGCTTTGCCAGTGGGATATGTAGCTTACAAATTGATGTTTACTAGTGGAGTAGGTTTGTCTTTATTATTTTTGCTGGTATTTGTTTTAGCCGCTTTTGTTGGCATGGTAGTATCATTTTTGGCAGTTTATGCAGCGGGTTATGTTATCGTAGAAGAATATGGTTTTTGGAAAGCCTGGGGTTCGGCTTGGAAATTATTTACCAGTCATTGGTTGGTTTCATTTGAAGTTGGTTTGGTGATTTTATTGATGAATATTGTTTTAGCTGTTGTGGTGTTATTTGGTATGATGATTTTCTTTTTGCCAACTCTTATTAGTTGGGCTATAGTTAATATTACAGGCAGTGCCTTTCTATGGTTAGCTGGTCTTATGATTGGTGTTGGGCTCAATCTTTTGTTTATTATGTTAGTAGCCAGTGTTTTTTCTGTTTTTGTTATATCTACTTGGACTTATCTATTTATGAAAATGCATAAGACAGGTATTAAGAGTAGGGTGATGCATTATTTTGGAAAGTAATAATTATATTGTCATATGGCTATATTGCTATATGGTTAATGATACACACTTAAACAAGTTTGCCTGTTTTTAAAAGTAAACTTTCTATCATGTGTAACATAACAATATAACAGTATAACCGTATATTTAGTTTATGTCAGATTTGCCTAAAATTGATGACTTGTTGAAAAAGAAACCATCAGATGATGCGGGGTTGATTTCTGATTCCGAAGAAAAAAAAGAAGATCATGTTAATTTGCATATTTCCTCACTTGAAGTGGAAGAAAGTTTTAAAAAGAAAATGGGGCAGGTGGCCATAAAAGAAAGAGAACAAGAAGCCGCTGGTTTTGCTGCCTCAATTGGCTTGCCACATATTGATTTAGAGAAGTTTCCAATTGGACAAGAAGCTTTGAAGCAAATTCCGCAGGAGGATGCAGAGCGTTTGGGTACGATATGCTTTTTCTCCACTCCAGATGAGTTTCGTCTTGGTAGCATCAAGCCAGACAATGAAGAAGTAAAAGAATTATTTCATAATATCGAAGAAAGAAAGCACGCTAGTGGGGCGCTTTATGTGATATCTCAAAATAGTTTAGATAGAGTATTAAAGTTGTATGCTAATTTACCAATAATAAAGGCAATTAGTAAGGATATTGAAATTAAGGAGGAGGACTTACAAAAAGTACAAGCTGATGTTACTGACTTTTCTTCCTTTCAAAAAATATTGGACAGACAGTCTACAACCGATTTGATTGTGTTGCTTTTGGGTGCGGCTCTAAAACTTGAGGCATCTGATCTTCATGTTGAGGCAGAAGAAGAAGAAATCGTTGTTAGGGTTCGCTTGGATGGAATTTTGCATGATGCGGCTATTCTAAAAAAAGAAGTTTATAAAAAATTAGTTTCTCGTGTTAAATTATTTTCATCTTTAAAAATTAATATAACGGATAAGCCCCAAGATGGTCGTTTTACAATAAAACTCGCAAGAGGTGATGTGGATGTTCGTGTTTCCACTATTCCGACTGTTTATGGTGAGAGTATTGTGATGCGTCTTTTGGATCAATCACGTAAGGGGCTAGATTTATCTAGTTTGGGTTTGTACGGTGATGCTGAGGAAAAATTAAAGCGTGAGATTACTCGACCAAACGGTATGATAGTAACTACTGGTCCGACTGGCTCTGGTAAGACAACTACACTATATGCAGTTCTTGAAACATTGAATAAGCCTGGTGTAAAGATTATTACTTTGGAAGATCCAGTCGAATACAAAATGGAAGGAATCAACCAAAGTCAGATCGATACATCCAAAGGGTTTACTTTTGGTAAGGGTTTACGTTCTATTTTGCGCCAAGATCCTGATATTGTAATGGTTGGAGAAATTCGTGATCTTGATACTGCTGACACAGCTGTCCAAGCTGCACTTACGGGTCATCTTATGTTTTCTACGGTTCATACTAATAGTGCGGCAGGTGCAATTCCTCGTTTTGTCTCTATGGGGGTAAAACCATTTTTATTGGCCCCAGCCTTAAATGCTATTATTGGTCAGCGTTTAGTGCGCCGTGTCTGTGATAAGTGTAAACAAAAAATAGAATTAAGTGACAAACAAAAAATAGAAGTTGAAAAACTTATTGCTACTATGCCAGAAAAGACCAAAGCAGAGGTAGAGAAAAAAGACTTAGTTTTTTACAAAGGTGAGGGCTGTGAAGTTTGCGGTGGAATTGGTTATAAAGGGAGAATTGGTATTTATGAAATTTTGCTTTTGACTCCAGAAATAGAACAAATGGTTTTGGCTGGCAATGTTGCTGAACACGATATTGAACAAAGTGCAATTAATTCAGGAATGGTGACAATGGTGCAAGATGGAATTCTGAAAGCACTAGAAGGTCTGACATCTCTGGACGAGGTGTTCCGAGTTATTGATTAACTAGTTAAAAGTTTGTAAAGTTGAAAAGTTTATAAAGTAATGGGTCTTACTTTATAAACTTTATAACTTTCAACTTTATAACTATATTTCTATGACTCCAAGAAGAAAAGAAACCAATTTGGAAGGTGGACAATCAGTCCGTTTCTATAAAATAGTAGCTTTGTCGTTTTTGTTTTTGACGATTGCTCTATTGGCTGTTATTGTATTTATGTCATCCAAGAGGGCGACAATTACTGTAATTACTAAACCAGAGTCTGTCGAGGTTAATTCAACATTGGAAATTAAGGACGGAGAAGAAGATGGTAATGGTCAGATTGTTACTACAGAGGTTAGTCTACAAAAAACCTTCAAACCGCAATCCACTAAAGAAGAAGTTTCTTTGGCTGTTGGGTTTGTTACTTTGCACAATGAAAAAGATTACGCTCAACCATTGATAGCAACCACAAGATTGCTTAGTCCTGATGGAGTTTTATTTAGATTAAAAAATAGAGTGACTGTGCCTGCTCAAGGTACTTCAGATGCTGAAGTGTATGCAGATGAAGAAGGCAAGAAGAGTGAGATTGGCCCAACAAAATTTACTATTCCCGGTTTACGTGAAGATACCCAGGAGTTTATTTATGCAACCAGCGAACAATCAATGAAAGGTGGAGTTAGGACTTATGGTGTTTTGACTAGTGAGGACCTAAAGAATGCTGAGGAAGAATTGATAGAAGAGATGAAAAAAGAAGGTATTGAAAAACTTTCGGTAATCAACCCTGAGTTAAAAGGTGTATTTTCTGTGGTACAGTATGAAGTAAAGACAGATATAGAAACAGATAAAGAAATTGAGGATTTTGAACTTAGTGGTAAGGCCACTGTAATTGGTGTATTTTATGATGAGGGCGAGGTTTTAAGTATTGCCAAGAAAGGTTTAGAAAAACGAGTGGTGGGTGACATTGAAAAAGTATCTCCATGTGATTCAGAACCAACAGTTACTTTAGGGGACTATGATTTAGATAATAAAATGGCAGTTTTAAATGTATTTTATTCTGGTTTGGTAGAACTCGATCCTGAGAGTAAGCAATTACAAAAGATGTTATTTTTTGGAAAGTCTAAAGATGAGGTTCGTCGTTATCTACTTTCTTTAGATCACGTACAGGGTGTAGAGATCAAGTTTAACCCAGCCTGGATGCTAAGCGTGCCTCATGTGGCCGAACATGTGAATGTGGTGGTGAAGAAGGTGGAATAAGGCTTAAAAATCTTGAAATGCCAGAGAGGCCGAAAAGGCTATTGACAATAAACTTGCGATAATATATTATTACTATACAGTGATTGAAGTGCTCACCAAGTGCTTACTCATATGAGTCCCATTAGGGCTAAGCTGTAGGACAATCTATAAAGTAAAATAGCGGGTGGAACCGTCTTGTGAAAATCAGGACCCCGGTGTGTGATTTTAATCTGTTGATTAAGGTTGTACATCGGGGTTTTTAATTTTTATTTATTTTTATGGAGATTCCAATTTTAAAAGGTGAGCGAGTTGTCTTGCGACCGCTAAAGGTAAAAGATGCAGAAAATTATGTGCGTTGGTTTTCTGATAGAGAAGTGTTGAATTACATGACTCAGATGTATTACCGCGTATCTTTGGAAGAAGAGAGAAAATACATCAGATCGCTTCAACGTCAACCTGTTAAAAAGCAATATACTTTTGCAATTGTAAATGAAGAGGGAAAACATATCGGTGGTACAGGATTAAATGTTAAATTAAATAAGAAAAGAATTGAATGGGGAATTGTAATAGGTGAAAAGAGTGAGTGGGGCAAGGGTTATGCTGGTGAGTGTGCAAAACTTTGTTTAGACTTTGCTTTTAAAAAATTAAAAGCAAATCGAGTTGAGTTATATGTATCTATTGACAATAAGAGAGCGGTAAAGGCATACAAAAAAATTGGGTTTAAACTGGAAGGTGTTTTGCGTAAAGCTAAACACAATAAATTTAAGAATAAATATGAAGATATGGGTGTAATGAGTATTTTACAAGACGAATGGAAAAAGTAATATAGATTTAAAAATTAAATAATTAAAAATTGTTTTCAAATTTCAAATTGAAAATTTCAAATTAATCACAATACTATGCAAGAAGACAAAAATCTGGAAGTCATGCGTCACTCCTGTGCGCATCTAGTGGCAGCGGCTGCCCAAAAACTATTTCCGGATGCTAAATTCGGTATAGGGCCGGTGGTGGAAAATGGTTTTTATTATGATATTGATTTTCCGGAAAATATTTCAGATGAAGATCTGAAAAAAATTGAGAAAACTGCCAAGAAAATGTCTAGTCAAAATTTGGTTTTTGAAAAAACAGAAATGGATATTGATGATGCTATTAAATTTTTTGAAGAAAACAATCAAGACTACAAAGTTTTACTTCTCAAGGATCTAAAAGAAAAAGGAACCACCAAAATGTCTGAGGAAGAATTGCAAGAACTGGGAGAGTCTGTTGAAAAAGTTAGTTTGTATAAGACTGGAGATTTTGTTGATTTATGTCGGGGTCCTCATGTTGGAAGTTCAAAAGAGATTGGAGTTTTCAAACTTACCAAATTGGCCGGTGCCTATTGGCGTGGTGATCAAAATAATCCGCAGTTGCAAAGAATTTATGGTGTCTGTTTTGCAAATCAAGAGGATCTGCAGGCATATCTAAAAATGCTAGAAGAAGCAGAGAAACGTGATCATAGAAAAATTGGTATGGAACAGAATTTATTTTTTATCGACGATATGGTCGGCAAAGGACTTGTGATGTGGATGCCAAATGGTACTATTATCAGAGATGAGATTGAGCGATTAGCCATAGAATCAGAACATACTGCTGGTTATGTGCGTGTTCGCACTCCTCACTTGGCCAAAGAAGAAATGTTTATAAAGTCAGGTCATTTACCTTACTATAAAGATAGTATGTATCCGGCCATGGAAATGGATGATGGAAAATATTATCTAAAAGCCATGAATTGTCCACACCATCACACAATCTATAATCATAATATGCACAGTTATCGCGATTTGCCTTTGCGTATTGCTGAGTACGGTGAATGTTACCGCAATGAATTGTCTGGAACCTTGGCTGGTCTGTTACGTGTTCGTTGTTTGGCCATGAACGATGCTCACATCTATTGTCGTAAAGATCAGATTAAGGATGAATTTAAAAAAGTATTGGAATTAACTGTAAAATATTTTGAAATTTTTGGTTTGAAGGATTATTGGTTTCGTTTGTCAAAGTGGAGCCCAGATCATTTGGAAAAATATATTAATGAACCGGAAAATTGGGAATTTAGCGAGCAAGTTATTCGCGAGGTCTTGCAAGAAATGGGGGTTAAGTTTGTTGAAGTGGAGGATGAGGCGGCTTTTTATGGACCTAAGATTGATATTCAATTCAAATCAATAATAGGACGCGAAGAATCTATGTCTACTGTCCAATTAGATTTTGTAGCCAAACAAAGATTTGATTTGAAATATGTTGATGATAGCGGTGTAGAAAATAATGAAGTCTTTGTTATTCACCGTGCGCCATTATCTACCCACGAACGTTTCACTGCATTTTTAATTGAACACTATGCTGGAATATGGCCGGTTTGGCTCTCGCCTATTCAGGTTCAACTAGTTCCTGTTTCAGAAAAGCATGTCGCTGGCGCAGAAAAAATTAGACAGGAATTATTTGATTTGGGAATTAGAGTAGGTTTTGATTCGGCTGATGAGACTGTTGGTAATAAAATCAGAAAAGCATCTAAACAAAAAATTCCTTATATTGTAGTTGTTGGTGATAAGGAGTTAGACGGTGAGGACTGGATGATTCGTATTCGTGGCCAAGAAGAACAGGAGAGTATGGATAAGGATAAATTTGTTGAGATGGTTTTGGGAGAGATTAAGGAGAGGAAATAGGTTATATTGCTATATTGTTATACTGTTATACTGTTATATTGTTTTGGTGATATATGAAATAAAAAAACACCCTCCGGTTTATGGAGAGTGTTTTTAATTTAAATAATATTTTAGTTTGGCATTAACTTGTCGCGTTGCAAGAGAAGGTCAGGATATTTTTCTAAAGCTTCAATTTGGTCAACGATTTTGTTTGCTTCTTCTACCTTTCCCTTTGCTCCAAGTTTTTCTTTTTGTTTCACTAATTTATCAATCAGAACCGCTTCTTCTTGAAGAGGTAGATTGGTAATATAGCCCTCATTGTTAATTTTTAGAGTGCTGAACCAACCAATTTTTGTAGATGTGATAATTGGTTGTAGTTCGGTCATTTGAGAATTAATTTTTTCCAAAGAATCATTTATTGCATCCATATTTTTATCACCCTGAATAGCATTACCAGCTTCCATTCTCATTAGGGTTGATTTTCGTTTTCCTTCTTTTTCCATTTTTTGGGCCGAAGCAACCAGGTCTCTGGCACTGGGAATAGTTTCTTCCTCATTGTCTAAACCCATTTTATCAATTTTTGAATCCATTGTCTCTCCTTTTTCTGCATCTCTTGCTTCTTGGGCAGACATGCGGATTTCATCTTTAGTCGGGGCGGCATCAAGTTCGCTCAATGTTTCAAATTTATGTTTTTTTCCTGCTGTTGGAGATGGTGCTGTTGGTTCGGCAACTTCCATATATTTTTTACCACGCCAAGCATTCCATCTATCACCTAGACCTGTAATCATACGGCTAATAGCGTTTTCTCTGGCTACGGATTCATCTACTTTCATCTCCGGCATGGCAACTGGTTCTTCTTGTGGTAAATTATTCCAAGCTGCAATATCACCATGCATCCCTTCGCTTTTCTGAAGAGCTTGTTTTGTTTGGTCAGTTCGTAAACCCGTTATAACATCTCGGTGTAGCTGAGTAATTTTTCCTTGTGCTTCTTTATCTACTTCTTTACCTTGGGCACGTCTTTCTAAAGTTTTTTCACGGGCTTGCTCTAATTTGCTCCAGTCCAATTTAAGAGATGGGTTTTCTCCAGCCATTTTGGAGTATTTATCAAAAACTAGCCCTGTTTTTGGCTGGGCTGTTTTTTCTTCATAGCCGACTGTTTCTTTGTGTGGTGATTTTTGATAATTAACAATAGGGTCACCAGGTTGGACCTGTATGGCCTCTATCTGGTCTTTTACCTGCTTTATACCAAGAGAGGCTTCTCTTTGTTCTTGTCTCTTAGCATCTCTGGCTGCTTTTTCTTCCTCTTTTCTCAATCTTAAGCGCATTTTTCTAATTTCTTTTGGTTCTTTATTTCTCTTGCTTGTTTCAGGACCTCTTTTTGGTGCTAAAATTTTAGTTTCCAAATCAGTTTTTTTGCTTGGTTGAGCTATTTCCGGATTATTTCCTAAGGCTTCTCCCATATAATTAAGGGTTATTTTGAGATAAATTATAGTCTAATATATATATTATAGCACATTTTGGGGGAAAAGTCAATACCCCCTTGACAACTTCTTAATATTATGGTAAATTATGATGTTACCCCAACCAAAGGAGGCTGTCATGGGGGAACTGGTTCTTTTTACCAGGGCTCGAAAGTCTCCCGAAAGTGGGGAGACAAAAGAGCAGGTCGGCCAGCCTGATCTGGGCTTGGCCAATGTGTTATTTGAGTTTTTTCAGTACGAGGATATCCCTATTTCGGGTTTTCCCGAGGATAGGGAGGATGACAAAGTCCTCACCTTCGCCTTTTCTCCAAAAAAAAATTGGTTAGGGGATTGGGAGAAGCGTCGTGCTACGATTGCTTCTCTTCTTACTACAATGGAGGCGGTTCAGGAGATTTCCTGGGCCAAGCGAAGGTATCGAGTGACCCGCGTCCTTACGGTTGGTCTGGTGGAGACAAACCAGAAGAGGCGCGGGCTCACCGGCTGGCTCTGCATTGAGTTGGCCGTGAAAAAACTCACGAACTAAGGCGCGGAATTGGAAATTCCGCGCCTGTCTTATTTTTGAGGGTTGAAAAGATGCTAAAAATAGTATAAACTAGTCTGAGTATAAAATATGAAGTACAAATATCACATCATCACTTTTGGTTGCCAAATGAATAAAAATGATTCCGAACGCATGGAGTCTGTTTTGTGTAATATGGGCTTGGAAAAGGTGGGAGCTCCAGAAGATGCTGATGTGATAATTATGAATAGTTGTTCGGTGCGTGATAGTGCCGAAGATCGTATATTTGGTGGTGTACGAAATTTTGCAAAGCTCAAAAAAGACAGATCAAATCTAATTGTGGCTGTGACTGGCTGTATGCCTGGCCGAGACAAGGACAAAAAACTTTTTAAAAAATTACAAGATGTTGATTTATATTTTCCAACAGCCGATATGGTTAATTTGCCAGACATGTTATGTAAATTAAATCCTGACTTTAGAAAAATAAACTTAGATGAAGATTATTTAAAAATTATACCAAAATACAAAAATGATTTTCAGGCCTTTGTCCCTATCCAGACTGGTTGTGATCATTTTTGTACTTATTGTGCTGTGCCTTATGCTAGGGGGCGAGAAAAGAACAGACCTTTACAAGATATTTTAGGTGAAATAAAAAAATTAGCAAAAAATGGTTGTAAAGAAATAACTTTGCTTGGTGAGATTGTAAATCATTATGTGGCGTCAGATCCAGAATTTTTTTCTAGTAAAAATAAATATAGTAAAAACGATTTTGCAAAATTGCTTTGGGAAGTAAATCAGATTGATGGTATCGAGAGGATTCATTGGACTGGTCCTCATCCAATATATATGGATGATGAAGTAATTGACGCACTTACACTACCAAAGCAAATAAACTTTCTTCATTTACCGGTTCAGTCTGGTAGTACAGAAGTACTTAGAAAAATGAACCGTAAACATGATCGTGAGTTTTTTATTGATCTAATAAAAAAAATAAAAGCAAAAAAGCCAGACATATCTATTGGTACAGATATTATTGTTGGGTTTTGTGGTGAGACTTTAAAAGAATTTCAAGATACAGTAGACATGTATAGAGAGTGTGATTTTGATATTTCTTATCCAGCAAAATACTCTACTCGTTCTGGTACTGTTGCAGACAAGGCTTTTAAAGACGATATAAGTGTTGAGGAGAAAAAGCGTCGCTGGTTTGTGTTGCAAGATTTGATGGAAGAAATTACTTACAAGAAAAATCAAGAATTTGTAGGGAAAACAGTCTCAGTATTGGTAGAAAGATGTAAAGACAAGGTTTGTGCTGGCAATTCCAGTGAGATGAGACTCACTCACTTTCCTGGTGACGAGTCTTTCATTGGGCGGATCGTTGAAGTTAAAATCAAAAAAGCTGATACGTGGCTTCTTGAGGGGGATGTGGTATAATAGAAATGAAAAATCATAAATCATAAATCATAAATAGCGATCCTATATTAATTATTGAATTATGATTTTAGATTTATGAATTATGATTTAAAATATGCGAGAAGAAACAAGAAAATTACCTAAACTCATAGTAATATTGGGTCCGACAGCGAGTGGTAAGACTACTTGGGGGTTGGAATTAGCAAAAAATTTTAATGGAGAGATTATTTCGGCTGATTCTAGGCAGATTTACAAAAAAATGAATATCGGCACAGCCAAGACTGAAGGAGAATGGAGAAGAGACGGCTTGCGTAAGATTTACTATGTGGAAGATCTTCCTCATCATTTAATTGATTTTTTGGATCCAGGAAAGAGTTTTTCTGTTTCTGATTTTAGGGATAAGGCAGTTAAATATGCTAAAATAGCAAATAAGAATGGCAAATTGCCTGTGGTTGTGGGTGGCACAGGACTTTATATTCATTCATTGGTTGATAATCTGAAGATACCACATCTGGCCCCAAACAGAAAATTAAGAAAGAGTTTGCAAGATAAGAGCAATGAAGATCTAATGAAATTGTTAAATGCCTTAGATTCGAAGACGGCTAAGGCGGTTGACCCTAAAAATACTAGAAGGATAATTAGAGCGCTAGAGGTTTGTATTCTTAGTGGAACTCCTTTTTCTGAACAGCAAATAAAAGGTGAGCCTATTTTTGATGTTTTACAAATAGGGATAGATGTACCAAGAGAAGTTTTGTGCGAAAGAATAAATAAGCGAGTTGATGAGATGATGAAGTTGGGGCTTTTAAAGGAGGTGGAAAATTTGGTAAAACAGAAATATGGTTGGAAAACGTCTAGTATGAGTGGAATTGGTTATAGTCAGTTCAAAGGATACTTTGATGGTGAGTATGATTTGGATAAAGCAACAGAGCTTTTGAAAAGAGATACCCGTCGTTATTCCAAACGTCAGATGACATGGTTTAAAAGGGATAAGAGAATTAAATGGTGTAAGGATTATAGTGAGGCGGAAAGGTTGGTGGGTGAGTTTTTGGAGAAATAATTTTTGTGAGTAATAGCTATAATTTCTAATATTTAATTCACCTAATTTCTAATAAAATAACAAATATCTAATGTCTAATTTCGATAATAATTTAGTCATTGGACATTAGAAATTTTATTAGAAATTATAAATTAGATGAATTAGTAATTTTAATAGTATGCCAATTGGACCATTAAAAAATTTGCCAATCTTTCGTTCGGCTGGTTCTACTCAATTTGGTAAAGCCCAGAGTTTTTCTCCAACTCATTTGGGTAGGGAGTCAATTAAGAATGCTAAGACTTCTATGAGTCGGGCTATGGGTGAAAGTATAAAAATAAGTACTTCAATTTCACATCCAGAAGGAATTGGCCAAGAGGCTACTACATCTATTAGTAGGCCAGCAGTGATTTCCGATTCTTTATCTAGGGATCAAATGAGTGATGAGGAGAGAGATAATTTGAGATACAATTATATTCGTCGCATGGTAAAAGCCAGGCAGTTAAAAGAGAAAGAGGAAGCTTTGAAAAAAGCAGAGGTGGGGGCGACAGATGTTTATGGAAAGGCTGTCGAAAAGGCCGGTTTTGCCACTGGGAAGTTAAGTCGAATGAGTGGTACGCAGGGTATGAAGATGAAGTTACGTCGGGTTGTAATGAAGAGTCCGGCGACCTATAAGAATTTAAGTGGGAAAGATAGAGAGTATATTTTAGAGCTTATTGATTCTCATGCGAGTAAATTGCCAACTGGCGGATCTTTTAGTAGATTGATAAGAAAGAGTATGAAAAAACAAATCAAGAAAGATAAAGGTAAGGTTGGGTTTAGTAAGCAGGATGCACAGGATTTTAAGAAAATGATTGATCAGTTGCCACACTAGTACGCGGATTTACGCTGATTTAGATATATTTTGATTAACGCAGATAAAAAAACTCCCTAACGGGAGTTTTTAAATATATTATTTTTTTTACAATCTATCTTGATAGGCTTGCCAGCCGGCTTGGCGGTATTTCTTGGCTTCAGTGAGTGGATTCTCGGCTTCATAAATTCCCCGACCGACAATAATTATATCGCTACCTTGTTCCTTTATAACTCGCTCTGGTGTATTGTAATGTTGGCCCAGTGTATCTCCGCCTTGGACTAGCTTTACCCCAGGTGTCATATTAATAAAGCATGGATCATCGAGTAATTTTTTCATTGTGATAAAACCAATGACAAAGTCTTTGTGCTCCTCCGCCATCTTTAGGCTTGCTTCGGTATAACTTCCAGTGGCCAGATTTCCTTTTGGGCTCATTTCTGCAAGTAATAATAATCCGCGACCCTTTCTAAGTCCTACCTCCTTTAGTCCTTCGATAATTCCTGGGCCGGGTACTGTGTGAGCGTTGGTAATATCTGCCCAATCAGCAATATGATAAACTCCATTTTCATACTGGTGTTTTACTGTGTTGCCAATGTCGGCAAATTTTCTGTCTTCAAAAAGTAAAAAATTATGCTTTTCCGACAGTCTTTGTAATTGTATGATAAGACCATCATCAAAATCTTCAATAATATCAATATGAGTTTTTAGCACGCAAATTTCTGGACCAAGTTCGTCAGCAATTTTTATTAGCTCTTGTTTTGAAATTACATCCGCTGCAATTGCCAAATTGGTTTGCTTTTCTTCCATTAATTTTAAAAGTTGGTGAGCGGTTGGATTTGAACAGAGTTCTGCGCGTTCTAAATATGTTTGCATATTTTATAAGGATTAAGGAGAAAGGAATAAGGAAAAAATTAAACCTGGTTTGATTTGATAAATTCTTTTATTTTGGCCACCATATCATTATTTAGTTTACCCTCTTGCTCCAGAGCTTCTAAGACTCGTGAAATTGTTAGGACAGAGTGTAGATTGTACCCTTTATCTTCAATATGTTTTCTGCCACCTTGTTCACGATCTACTAGGACTACAATGTCAGTTATTTTTAATCCTTCGTGCTCTAACGGTTCTATGGTTTCAAACACACTTGAGCCACTAGTTATTAAGTCTTCGACAATTAGACAATTTTGTCCAGCTTCAAAATAGCCTTCTATCGCTTTTCGAGTGCCATAGTCTTTTACTTCTTTACGGCGCATGACCATGGGTTTATCATGTTCTGCAGACATGACAGTTGCAAAAGGCAATGCAGTGTAGGGGACTCCACAGAGTAAGTCAAAATTTATATTATTCACTTTTTCCCACATTGCGCTGGCTACCATTTTCAAAACTTTTGGATAAGAGACTGTAACACGCAAGTCAATATAAATTGGTGATATGATACCGCTTTTTAGTTTGAATTCACCGAATTTGATTGCACTGATCTCATGTAATTTTAGAATTAGTTCTTTCATATATTTATTTACGGATTACGGATAATCCTGATTTACAGATACCAACATCCGTGACATCCGTTAATCAGGATTATCCGTAATCCGTATATATTTTAAAAGTAAATTATTTTCCCACTTTTATCACGGTGATATTTTCCAAATTCGGTTATTTTGTTTGCGAGCTCACGTTTCACTACTGGACCCCCTTTGCACATACAAATACCAATTGGGTCAACTGCACATTGTCCACAAATACCAACTCCACATTTCATATAACGCTCAATACTGATTTCACAATCAATATTTTTTTCATTGCAAATGTCTAGGACTTTCTTCTCCATTAGTTCTGGGCCGCATGTCACGCAGATTAACGCTGATTTTTTATTTTGATTAACGCTGATGATTTCGGGAAGAATGTCTGTGATAAATCCGGCATGTCCTTCACTGCCATCGTCTGTGGCGATGTGTAATTTTGTGTTTGGTATTTTCGAGATCCTGTCTTTGAACAAAACTAAATCTTTGTTTCTGGCACCAACACAAAAATCTATAGTTATATTTTGTTGAGATTGTAATGATTCGGCAAGGAATCCAAGTGGGGCTGCACCGTAGCCACCAGCAATCATTATGTAATGAGCGTTTGGTTTTATAGAAAAGCTAGTACCAAACGGACCTTCAATTCCGACTTTGTCGCCGACTCGCATTTCAAATAATTTGGAAGTAGCAGGACCACGCTTGAAAATTGCCAGACCAAAAGATTTTCCATCATCATAAGCAATTGAAAATGGTTTTTGATCGTATTCTGGAACCCAGAGCATAACGAATTGACCTGGTTTTGAATTTAGGGCATGTTCGAAGTAGAATGTTTTAATATCCTGAGCTTCATTAACTATTTTTGATATAGGAATAAATTGTGGATTATTATTTTCCATATTATTTGTGAGCTATTCCTCTGATTTCTTCAAGTGAATTTATATTTTCCTCCTCCATAAATTGTTTCATCTCATCAGCAATTTTGGCAAAAGCGTCTTGTCCGCGATAGTATACTGCCGAACCAACACCAAGTAGGCTTGCTCCAGCCATAATCATGGCAATGGCATCTTCGCCAGTAGTAATTCCACCAGTGCCAATGATTGGAATTTTTACAGTCTTATAAATATCATACACAGCTTTCAAAGCTACTGGAAATAAAGCGGGACCAGAAACTCCACCTTGTTTGTTGTGGAGTACTGGCTTTCTGGCTCTGATATCTATTGCCATTCCAGAAATAGTATTGCCAGCACAAATTGCATCAGCGCCAGCGTCTTCTGCTACTTTGGCAATCTCGGCTACGTTCCAAGCTTGGGGAGTTAATTTTATTATAACTGGTACAGTAGACTTTTCTTTGACACGTTTAGTAATTGCCTCAACTGCTTTGGTGTCATAAGCAAAAGGTGCGCCAAATTCTTTACTAACATTTGGACAAGAAACATTTACTTCCAAAAAATCAATTGGAGACTGACAAATTATTTCAGTAACTTCGGCGAATTCATCTGGTGTGCCGGCAAAAATACTTCCAATCAAAGGTGCATCTGTCATTTCTTTAAATTTTGTAAATTCTTTTATACCCTCAGCCACACCTGGATTAGATAACCCAACCGCATTGATAAAATAATTTTTAGTTCCTGTCATTGTTGGATTTGGGTGTCCGGGTCTGGCATCTTTTGAAACAGATTTTACAGTTACACCACCACAACCATTTTTTACAGCATTATTCATGCTAGCAGCAGTCAAACCTAAAATACCAGATGCGAGGACAATGGGATTTGAGAATTTTTTGTCTAAAAATAGTGTGCTTATCATATTTTTTAAGATACAAGGATACAAGTAACAAACAAATCTCAATTTCCAAATTACAAAGTTATTTGAGATTTGTTATTTGAAAATTGTTTGTATCTTGTTTCTTGTATCTTTTGATAAAGATTATATTTCGTTTTCTTTGTTTAAGAGCCAAAGTATCATAGCTTTTTGCATATGCATTCTATTTTCTGCTTGATCAAAGATGACTGAATTATTATGTTCAACTGCATCTTTAGTTATTTCATAACCAAGATGACATGGCATACAGTGCATTATTTTTGCATTAGGACAATATTTTTCTATTATTTCAGTATTGAGTTGGTATGGCATGAAAGTTTCTTTCCTTCTTTCATATTCGCCACGTTTATCTTCTTTCACATCGCCATCGGCGAAGAATTCCATATTCATCCAAGTGTCAGTGTGTACATAATCACTGTCTCGTAAAGCTTCTTCTAAATTAAGTGTGCGGATTACATTGCCAGTTTCCTCAGCCTGTTTATTTAATTCTTCATCTACACTTTCTGGATCTACCTCAGGGGCAACGATATATACTTTTATTCCCAGTTTGGCACAGGCGAGCATGAGAGTATTTGAAACATTATTTTCAATTCCAAGCCAGGTGATTTTTTTTACGTTCCCAATTCCATTTGAATGTTCGGCCATGGTTAGAATATCGCTCAAGGCTTGGGCTGGGTGATATTTTTCAGAGCAGGCATCAATTACTGGGATTTCATTTTGTTCAGCCGAGGCAATAACATCTTTAGCATATTTGGCACGGAACATTAAGACCTGACCAAAACGCATTACAGCTTTGGCCTCATGTATAAAGTCAGTTAGAGCAAATTGAGTGGTTTTTTTATCAAGAAAAATTGCATGTCCGCCGAGTTCTGTCATTCCAGCTTCAAAAGATAGTCTAGTTCTAGTCGAACCCTTTTCAAAAAGCATTACCAATGTTTGATTTGGTAAATAATTTGTTAGCTCACCAGAATTGCGTTTGGCTTTAATTTTAATTGCCATGTCGAGCATGGTGAGGATGTCTTCTTTTGATTGTTCTTTGAGTGAGATTAGGTGGCGCATAAATTTAGTTTAATTGTTTATTGGTTTATTGGACGTCATCCTGAGCGAAATCCTGAGAATACAGGATGAAGTCGAAGGATCCCATGCTTTTCTGCAATTAAGAAGGGGATTCTTCGACTTCGCCAAGCACTTTGTGTCTGGGCTTTGCTCAGAATGACGAAATACTTTGTTAATTAATTTTATAAATTTTATTATTTAATATTGTGGATATTGGCCAACCTTTCAATTTGAGTCCAGCAAACGGTGACCAACTACACTTAGTTTTTAAATTTTCATTTCTAACTTCGCGTTCTAAATCTAAATCAACTACAGCCCAGTCATTATTTTCAACCCCAAATATTTTTTTGGCATTCAAACTAGTTAGTTGCGCAATTTTTTCTAATGTAATTTTACCTTTATTATAAGCATCAAGCAAGAGCGGTAAAGAGGTTTCAATGCCAGGCACACCAAAGGGTGCTTTGGCTTCTGGGGTGTCTTTTTCTGCTAGAGTATGTGGAGCGTGGTCAGTGCCTACAGTATCAATTGTACCGTCAAAAATGGCTTCCCAGAGGGCTTTTTGGTCCTCGATGGTATGCAGAGGCGGGTTCATCTTCCCTAGTGTTCCTAGGCGCTCATGGTCGTTTTCCGTTAAAAATAGGTGATGGGTGGTTACTTCAGCATATATTTCAAACCCCTCTGTTTTGGTTTGTCTAATTAGGTCTATTTCTTTTTTTGTACTAACATGGCAAATATACAATTTGGTATGATATTTTTTGGCTAGTTCAATTGCTCGCTCGGCTGATGTCACTGCATGAACAGCCAGTAGTAAATTTAATTCCGCGCAGGTTTTAAATATTTTTTCTTGATCTTCTAATTTATCAACTAGCAAATCTCCCGTACTTGCGTCCATAAATAATTTAACACCGATAATTTGATTTTTAACTTTTTTGATTTCTTCAACATTATCTTTTGTTGCGCCAAAGTATAGATGATAATTAAGAGGAATGCTAATTTGCTGTAATTGATTTTCAATTATTTTTTTCTTTTTTTCTAATAGCTGACTGCTGACAGCCGAAGGCGAATTATTTGGCATATCAAAAACCGTGGTGACACCACCAGCAATAGAAGCTTGGGCGCCAGTAATCCAATTTTCTTTTTGTTCTGCTCCAGGTGTTCTAAAATGTACGTGCGGATCAATTAAAGCTGGAAGTGCAATCAAATTACCTTGAATATCTTCAGGTAGATCGATTTCAATTTCCAAGTTGTTGTGTGTTTTTATTTTCATCTAATTATTTTTGTATTCTTTTATTTCTTTTTCTGAAAAACTTTTTTCACAATAATGACATTTGAGTGTTATTTCTCCTTTATCTTCACTAACATGGAATTTACTATCCATATGTTCATGATTTGTTATACAGTTGATATTTGGGCAGACAATTACATATTCAACTATGTCCGGCATTTGGGCGTGGAATTTTTTTATTACCTCATAGTTTTTAATAATGTTTATTGTCCCTTGTGGCGCAAAAATAGCAATACGACTAGTTTCTTCTGGGGTTAGTTCTCGCCCCTCTACTTTTATAAGATCTTTTATTCTAGTCGCTTTGCTGGGTAGGTTGAGGCCGACTGTTACTAGTTTATTATGATCAGCAAGATTGAGCAGGCGGATTATTTTTAAGGCATGACCAGCTTTGATGTGGTCAATTACTGTGCCATCTTTGATGGCGGCGACTAGGAGTTTTTTGTCTTTTGTCATAAGATTAAGGAGTAAGGATTAAGGATTAAACTATTTAAGTTTTCCTAATACTAAGCCGAGGAGGGCTTGGCGGGTGTAGAGACCGTTTTCCGCCTGTTGAAAATAATAGGCATGTTTTGTTTTATCAACATTAATATCAATTTCATTGACTCTTGGTAGTGGGTGCATAACACGCATGTTTGGTTTTGCTTTATCAAGCATGTCAGCGGTTAGTACAAATACATTTTTTACTCTTTCATAGTCCATTGGGTCAGCAAATCTTTCGGCTTGAATTCTGGTCATGTAAAGAATATCTACTTTACCTATAATATTTTCAATTTTATCATGAAAAGAGAATTTTACGCCCTGCTTCTTAAGTTCATCACAAATATAACTAGGCATCTGCAACATTTCTGGTGCTACAAAATATAATCTGGCACCAAATTTTGCCAATGCTTGTGCCAATGAATGAGTGGTGCGTCCGTATTTAAGATCTCCAACTAGAGCAACATTTAGACCTGTTAGTTTTTTTTGACACTCTTTTATTGTAAATAAATCTAAGAGAGTTTGGGTAGGATGTTGATTTGTTCCGTCTCCACCGTTTAAGACAGGTTTGTCTGTACTCTCGGCTGCTCGTCTGGCAGATCCTTCAAGTGGGTGTCGCATAGCAATAACATCGGCATACTGGCCAATAATTTTCATAGCATCCCAAGTTGTTTCACCTTTTTTGGCTGAGCTAACCTTAGCATCGGCAAATCCCATCACTTGACCTCCTAATCTTTCCATTGCTGTTTCAAAAGATAATCTAGTTCTGGTTGATGGCTCAAAAAAACAACTTGCCATGATTTTGTTTTCTAATAATTTTGGTTGAGGTTTTTTCTTTAATTCGCCAGCATGTTTTAGAATATGTAAAATATCGGTTTTGTCTAGTTCGTTTATTGAGATTATATCTCTATCGAGGAATGTTGGTGGCATAAATTTGTTAATTATGTTTTAAAAAATCCCGATTGATATCGGGATTTTTAATTGAAATAAATGAATTGTCGGCCCAGTGTGAATAGGTGGTTGAAGATTTCTTTTTGTACGTAGTTATTTTTCATATCTCCCATATTTTATCAGTTTTTCTAAAGTTATGCAAGTCAGGGTTTGTGGATAGATTTTGGTTTTTCTGGTGCTACTTGACTATAATGACACAATAGTCTAATATACTTTAGGCGGGAGGATGAAATTATATATATGATAGACAAAGAAATAAAAGCCGTTATATTTGATGTTGACAATACTCTAATTGTTACTGATGATTTTGTGGTAAAAAATATTATAAAAGCTGTAGACCGCCTTAATATGGGTGGTTTTTCTGTGCCTCAGTCAGAGAAAGAGGATATTTATCGTGTTCAGGCCAAGAATTTACCTTTTGAAGATAATTTTAAGGAGTTATTTCCAGGCAGTAGTAATGGGAAGGAATTGTGGGAAGTGGTTTTGGGTAATTATCGTGAACATGCATCAAATGAAAAATATGATCCCACTGCTGGATCTTTAGAAGCTATTAAAAGTCTAAAACAAGCTGGTCTGGTTATTGGTCTGGTAACTAATAGAGTGAGAATGTTGCCAGAGAGATTGACTCAGGCTGGGTTTAATACGGAAGATTTTGCTTTTATGCATATTCCGCCAGAACCAGAATTTAGAAAACCACACCCAAAAGCTTTTGAAGAAGCAATTAAACATTTAGAAAATATTGGTATTAAGCCAGAACAAACCATAATGTTTGGCGATCATAGTGATGATTATTATTCTAGCTTTTATCAAAACATAAAGTTTGTGGGTGTTCTACAAGGGCGAACTACTAGGGAAGATTTTCATGATATAGGAATTGAAAATAATTTGATTGTAGATGATTTGAAAGATATTGAAAATATTTTGCAAGAAGTTGTAAAAGTTAATTGTTATAAAAAATCTTTACACAGCACATCAGCTTTAGATGGGCGCCATGGTGCAATGACTGCACCGCTTCGTCATTATTTTTCAGAATATGCTTTGCATAAATATAGAGTAAAAGCTGAAATAGAACATCTGCTTTGTTTGTCAGATTTTTTTGATGGGCAGGTGGTTCGTTTATTTACTACTCAAGAAAAAGAATTATTAAAAAAATTGGTAGATAATTTTTCCGAGCATGATGCTTATGAAGTTTTGCAATATGATCATCTTGGTAGACACGGTATTGGTCCGGTTGAGCATGATGTTAAGGCTTGTGAGCTGTGGTTAAAAGAAAAAATGGTAAATACCAGTTTGTCAGACGTAGCTAGTTTTGTTCACGTGTTTGCCACATCAGCTGATATTAATAATCTTGCTTACAAAATGATGCTAAATGATGGAATGCAGGAATTATTCGTTCCCAGTGTTTTGGAAGTAACGGATGTCTTGAAAAATTTAGCTGAAAAATATAAAAATGATCCGCTTTTGGCTCGGACTCATATCCAGCCAGCTAGCCCAACTACTTTTGGTAAAGTTTTTGCTAATTATTTAATTAGGTTAACTCGTGGTTTGGAAAAAATGCAGGCAGTGAAACTTACTGGAAAGATAAATGGAGCAGTTGGGAATTATAATAGCTTTGTATCGGCTTATCCAGATTTGGATTGGATAAAATATTCAGAAGAATTAACTAAGCGTTTAAATTTAGAATGTGAGCTGTGGACTGACCAGCGGGGGACTCATGTGGATATGATTTCCAAACTACAAGCAGTGCAGGAAGTTGGCAATGTACTTCGTGACATTGCTGTAGATATGTCGCTCTATGCTGGTTTTGGTACAATGTATTTTACAAAAGTAGAAAGTCATGTTGGTTCATCGGTTATGCCACACAAAATTAATCCTTGGTTTGCGGAAGTGGCAGAGGGAAATATAAAAAAAGCCAATGCATTGTTTAATGTTTTTTCATCTGAGCTAGATGTATCTCGTTTACAGCGTGATTTGTCTGATCATGATTTGGAAAAGTCTTATGGAGAAGCGATTGGTTATGCATATGTCGCTTTGAAACACTTGCAAATTGCATTTGATCTAATTCGTCCTAATATTGAATTTGCTCGCGAAGAAATAAATAATAATCCGCAAATAATAACCGAAGCAATCCAGACAATCCTCAGAAAATATGGCAGAATTGATGCCTATGAAATAGTAAAAAAAGAATCACGCGGTAATCAGGTGACTCTGGAAGATTTGAGATTGTTTGTGGTTAGTTTGGATGTAGAAGATAAAGTAAAACAGGAGATTTTGACAGTATTACATCCTGAGGAGTATGTTGGGTTGGCGGGGAAGTTGGTGGATGAGGCGGTTAGAGAGTGTTCTAATAATAAAAACATCTTAGAACGTCCCTTCTCCTTGTAGGAGAAGGACAGGATGAGGTCTTGGGACGAGTGTGAAAACAAAAGTTGATGTATTATATACTACGTAGCTTCTATGAAGACCTCACCCCTAACCCCTCTCCTAAAAGGAGAGGGGAATATTATATAGGTAGAATTTGTTCTGAGCGAAGTCGAAGGGTTCAGGATGACAGACGGGTAATTGTATCATTCCGATCAGCACCAAAAGATATAATGCTGATTTTACATTTAATATTGTACTCAATAAATTTAATATAATTTCTTACATTCTCAGGAAGCTGGCTATAACCGCCAGTTTTTATTTTTTCTTTTAATTCATCATCAAATTCACCCCAGCCAGGTAGTGTTTTGTAAATTGGTACGGCAGTGCGCATAGATTCTAAACTGGCAGGCATCTCAGTTGTTAATTTTCCGTTTACTTTATAAGCTACGCAGATTTTTATTTTTTCAAGTCCTGACAAGACGTCTAGTTTTGTAATAGCAATATCAGTAATACCGCTTGCTCTAACAGCTTGGCGCACTTGAACTAAATCAAGCCAGCCGATTCGTCTTGGTCGGCCAGTAGTGGTACCAAATTCAGCTCCTTTTTCGCGAATAAAATTAGTTATCTGCTGAGATATCTCAGTAGACACCTCAGTAGGTATCTCAGTAGATAGTTCAGTCGTAAAGGGACTTGTTCCTACTCGACTAACATAAGCCTTCATAATACCAACTACTTGTTTGCGCTGATTAAGTCCCACGCCACAGCCAACCTCGCTATAACCCGCCACATTGTTTGAACTAGTACCATGCGGATACATACCATGATCTGGATCTAGCGACATCCCCTGTGCTCCTTCAAATAATATTTTTTGACCAAATTTAAAGGCTTGAAATAATTCTAATTCTGTATCGTGAATATATTTTTTTAATTTTTCACCATACCCCAAATACTCATGGTAAATAGTTTCAAACTCACGATCAAATTTTAAATTAAAAACATTTTCAATAATAAGCTTATTAAAATTATAAGCTTTTTCTAATTTTTCTTTAAATACTTTTGGTTCTAATAAATCACCCATTCTTATTCCATGGCGATAGGCTTTGTCAGCAAAGACTGGAGCAATTCCGCGCTTAGTACTACCAGCCGAGAGCTCACCTTGGTGTCCACTAAGACATTCGTCCATGGTAATATGATAAGGCATGATAACATGCGCGCGCTGACTGACTAAAAGTTGTGGATTTATACCCTGTTGTTTTAATTCGTCAATTTCTTTTAATAAAACTTTTGGATCTACGACCACACCATTGCCAATAATATTAGTTACATTTGGATTGATTACTCCCGATGGAGTCAAATGTAGTTTGTAAGTTTTGTCACCTACAATAATCGTGTGTCCAGCATTATTACCACCCTGAAAACGCACCACATAATTCATATCGCGTGCAAAAAAATCAGTAATTTTTCCTTTACCTTCGTCGCCCCACTGAGTACCCACTATAACTGTGATTTGGTTGTTCATATTTTTTATTAAGTTACAAGGATACAAGGACACAAGATACAAACAATTTTCAAATAACAATTTCCAAATATTTTCGCGATTTGAAATTTGTTATTTGTTTGTTTCTTGTATCTTGTTTCTTGTCTCCTTAGGTGATTGCTTGCACATCATGACTTCCACTCTCCCGACTTCCAGAACTCGTCATCCTGATAAATTCAACATTTTGTTGCAACTCAGCAATCGTGTGGGAGTTGGTATAGCTCATGCCAGACTTTAATCCTCCGACCATCTGTCCAATAATATCTTCCACTGGGCCTTTGTAAGGCACAAGAGATTCAACGCCTTCGGGGACGACTTCTTTCAGATTCTTTTTTTCTAGACCAAATCTTTTTCTAGTATGTGATTGTGTAAAGCTGGCAGAACCGCGACATACTTTGAATTTTTTATCGCCTTTTGTCATTACAACTCCAGGACTCTCATCAGTTCCAGCAAACATTCCACCCATCATGACACAATCAGCCCCAGCACCAATCGCTTTGACAATATCACCGGATTTTTGAATTCCACCATCGGCAATAATTGGTACTCCATAGCGTTTGGCAACTTTAGCAACTTCCATGACAGCTGTTAATTGTGGCATACCACAACCAGTTACTAGTCTAGTAATACAAATTGTTCCGGGGCCAACACCAACTTTGAGTGCATCCACACCAGCTTCGCATAATTCTTTGGCTGCTGTGGCTGTGGCGATGTTGCCGGCAATAAGTTGTGCATCTGGGACAGCTTCACGTAATTTGGCAATGGCATTGAACATCAGATCTGAATGGCCGTGGGCAATATCGATCACTAATACATCAACACCAGCTTTTGTTAATTCTTGGGCGCGCTCAATATAATCACCGTGGACACCAACTGCAGCACCAACTATTAGTCGTCCTTCCTCATCTCTGTTGGCTAGTGGATATTCTATAATTTTTTTTATGTCGTCGCTAGTTATTAGTCCAATAATATGATCATCATCATCTACTAGTGGAAGTTTTTCAATCTTGTGTTCAGTAAATATTTTTTTTGCTTCGTCAAAGGTGGTATAAGCATTACCAACTATTAATTTTTCACGTGGAGTCATAATATCTTTGACCAGTTTGTCATCACCATTAGCAAAAAGAAAATCACGACGAGAGAGGATTCCTTGTAATTTATTATCACCATTAGCAACTAGTAGACCAGTAATTCCAATTTTGGCAATATAATCAGTGGCTTCGTCTACGGTTTTGTCCGGTGCAATTTTGTAAGGATCTTGGACAATCATACTTTGGGCACGTTTTACTCGTCTGACTTCTTCAGCGTTTTCTTCTATACTCATGAAGCGATGCAAAATTCCAATACCACCAAGTCGAGCCATAGCAATGGCCATGTCAGAGCCAGTAACCGTATCCATGTTGGCAGTAACAATTGGAATATTAAGATTAATTCTTCTAGTCAGTCTGGTTCTAGTATTAGCTTCGCTTCTTGAAGCCAAAGTAGATCGGCGGGGGACTATTAGAACGTCATCATAGGTTAGGGCGAGGGGGATGTGCATAGGTGTATAGTCAATCCCGAGTAGGGATTATTTTTAAGAATTATGCGATGCTAATATACGAATTCATACGAATTATACTAATGCTATACGAATTCCTGTTTAGAAAGGATATTTGTATTATTAGTATGAATTCGTATATTTGCATCGCACTTAATAAAAAACACCGTATCTATAATACGATGCTTTTGTCTTTGGATGCAATGACACCTTTGTTTCGTACCAGCCCTCCTCGTAAGCTGTCGATTCGGTATATCATACTTATATATTGTATCAGCTTTTGTTTTACTTGGAAAGGGTGCGGGTGGGGATAGGTTTTGAGCTTGACTAGATCTATGAAAAATGCTAGGATTAATTATACTGAATTGTGGTTTTGTCTATAACTCTGATGTTGTTGACGGGCTCAAACAGGCGCTCATTAATAATATCATTATTCTTCGGAGATACTATGAAAAAACTTCACGGTGAAGATTTGAATGGTTGGAATGTTGTCGTTACGAGAAAAGACCGTAGTAGCTCAGCTGGAATCGTTGTAGCCTATCGTTTGGGCGATGACGGTTTTTTGAGAGTGAGGTGGCGTCGGGACGATGGTGTTACCTTGCGTACAGTCTTCAGTCCGGATTCTTGGAACTGTGAGAAGTTTCCCGATGGTGGGGTGGTTTTGACTCGCAAGGGGGAGAATTTCGGTATCGTCGGTGAACCTCCTGCAGAAGCACACCTTTATACCTTCAGGCCATCATAGGTGGTAATCCGTTGGGGTAATGATCCGTCCTCCTTTTTGGGGACGAATTGATGCGGGGGCGTAGCACACGCTACGTCCTCGCCCCTTCTTTTTTGCATTAAATTTTGTGTAAAGAAGAAGGGAAAACAAAAAACGCTTTTGAGGCGTTTTTTTGTTTAAGTTATTATGTTATTTAACGGTATTGTGTCATTGCGTTGTTTTTTATTTATAAATCACAATAACCGGTCTTATTTAAGGGCAACCGACATGACCGTAAGATTCATCATACATAATATTAAATATGGTGTACAGTCTAACTTGCACTGAACCGCAATGGTCCCAGATGTTGTTATCTATAACCTCGATTCTATGAGTAATAAAATATCCTATTGCCACAAATGGACTAGGTGTTCCGCCAGTTAGGAGATAATATAAAGAACTGAGATGTCTTTCTGTAAGTGGTTTATCAGATGAGTTATCTACGGCGATGTGACCGATTTGTCCTACGTAGTTGTTGGCTCTGGAAACTCTTTGTGGTATAAGTTTACCAATAAAAAGTACTATCCAGATTACTGCTAGTATTAAAAAAAACAAATAATATTTTTTCTTCTTTGACATATAATAATTAAGATTTGTTTCGACAATTTTTATCTCTAGTTATCCCAGTTTATCTACATCCATCTCAGTTTCTAATGGGATTGCTCGCTGACTGGGTAGCTATAATCTATTTGTTTAATAATCTTATCAATTCAGGGAAAACATAGATTTTATTGCGTTGTTTTTTTGGATTAGCTTCTTTCAAAATTCCAGCATTAACAAATTTGGTAATCAAACTAAAAAATGTTTGAGTATTTTTTATTTTGACATGCTTTCGTAGACTAGCGGTGGTAAAAATTGGGCGTATAAAAATAGCATCCAATAAATTAATAGCGTAAATTGAATTGATTTTGGTAATTTTTTCTTTGTGAGTGGTGTGAAGTTTAAGAATTTCTTTGCTGGTTGATTCTGCTTTGTTGGCTTGTGTTGCTAGAGCGTCCAAGAAAAATTCTATCCAACTTGTCCAATCTTGTTTTTCACTAACACCACGTAATAATTCATAGTAATATTTACGGTGTTCTTCAAAAAATTCACTCAAATACAAAAAAGGGTGTGATAATAATTTTTTTTCATATAAAAATAGAGAAATAATTAATCTACCTACGCGGCCGTTGCCGTCGAGAAAAGGATGAATGGCTTCAAATTGGTAATGAGCCACGGCTATTTGTACTAATTTATCTTTTTCCCTATCTGAATTTAAGTATTTTTCTAAGTTATTAAAAAGTGGAATAATTTCACTAGCTATGGGTGGAATATACGATGCTTCCTCAATATTTGCACCAGGTCTACCAATATACACTTGTACTTTTCTAAATTCACCAGGAGCTTTATTGGCACCGCGTCCAGATTTCAGTAGAGTGGCGTGAAGTTTCTTAATTAAGTTTTCCGATAGTGGTAATGTCTTCAAGCTTTTCACGCCTAAATTGAGGGCTTTACGATAATTTATTACTTCATTAATATCCTTTGTTTTAGTTGTGTCATCTTTTTTTGGAGTCAATGCTTCATACTCCAAAATTTCGTTAATAGTGGCCTGAGTACCTTCAATTTTGGAACTCTCAACTGCTTCTTTGGTTTGCATGGTTCGGCCAAGTAGAGCAGGATTAGGTAAAGCGTTGAGCAAAGAATCCAAACTTGCTATAGCTCGGTGTGCTTTAGTGATTTTTTCAATAAGCTGGTCATAGTCAATTTTTACTGGTAATTTTGGTAAATTATGTGGTTTTGTAGGCATATTTGATGATTAGAATAAGGAGTTTCGTTATTCTAGCGATTAGAATAAGAGATTGGCTTATTCTAATAATACCATATTTATTAGAATAACGCAAGAAAGTGGTTTGGGGTGGTAATTATGAAAGCTTCCCCCGCAAAACATCCTCAACAACTTTTGGATCACCAGATCCTTCCATAGCTTTCATGACCATGCCGATGAGGAATTTTATAATTGGGTCTTTGCCGGATTTAAATTCTTCCACTTGTTTTGGATGGCTTTTTATTACTTCATCTACCACTTCGTTAATCTTATCTTCATCTGAAACTTGGCCCCAGCCTTTTTCTTCTAACAGGTGAGTCGGATCATGATCTTTGTCGCTTCCTGCCATGATGAGAAGAATTTTATGGGCATTGGTAGCGTTTACTCGGTTGGTATATATTAGTGCGATTAATTCAGCAAAGTTTTCAGCTGAAAAATTAATTTGATCAATGTCTAATTTTTTTTCTTTCAAAATCCCCATTAGCTTACTAGTAAGCCAGCCACCAGCGAGGCGAGCAATTTTTTGTGGGACGTTTTCAGCTTTATTTTTTGTTTCTGGCAGAGAGTCTAGCCATTCTGTTAACTCACTCATTACTTCTTCTGTAAAATTAGCCCAATTTTTATCTTCAGACAATAATTTTGCATCAGCATAAGATAAATCATACTCTTCGTGAAATCTGGCTCGCTTGGCTTGTGGTAATTCTGGAAGTGAAATGGCACCAGAGATTTTTTCGGGGTGAAATGGGGGAATATCTGGTTCTGGAAAATATCTGTAATCTGCAGAGCTTTCTTTTACACGTTGCAAGACTGTCTCGCCTTTGTCATCATTCCAGCCTCGGGTTTCTTGTCCCCAAACAACACCATTTTCTAATAGTTCAGTTTGTCTTTTTATTTCATATTCAATTCCGCGCTCTACAGCTTTGAAAGAATTAAGATTTTTTAATTCTATTTTGTTATTTAGTCTATAATCACCTAAAGGTTTTACCAATTTGTCATCAATTTCAAATTTACCAGCTTCTTGAATTGAGATATTGGCTTCACAGCGCATGTGGCCTTTTTCCATGTCAGCATCGCTTACATTCAAGTATCGTAAGAGTGTGCGGAGCTCTTGGCAGTACATTTTAGCCTCAGTGGAGCTTTTGAAGTCTGGTTTGGTCACAATCTCGACTAGAGGGGTGCCTGCGCGGTTAAAATCAACCAATGTGGCGTTTTTATCATCATGTAGGAGCTTTGCCGTGTCTTCTTCCAAATGGACGCGTTCTATGCCAATTTTGGCAATATCTCTAATATTTTCCTCTACTGTAAAACTTAGGGTTATTTCGCCATTTTCAGCAATTGGTTCGTCATATTGTGAAATTTGGTAGGCTTTTGGTAGATCTGGGTAAAAATAGTGTTTTCTATCGAATTTTGACAGTTTGCGAATATCACAGCCAAGAGCTTTCCCTACTTTAACAGTCCATTCAATTGCCGTTTTGTTTGGCACAGGCAAGGTTCCAGGCTGGCCAGTACAGATTTCGCAGATATTAGTATTAGCCCCGCCTGCAACGCTATCGCTTGCATTGCGGGCAGGTTCAGCAAAATCAGGATCATTTTTACATGAACAAAACATTTTTGAGTTAGTTTTTAGTTCCACATGGACTTCCATGCCGATTATAGGGGTGTATTTCATATTATTTCACTTGTCATCCCGAGCGAAGTCGAGGGATCCCTTTATCTTTCTGATAGTTGGGGATTTATAAATTTAGAGATTGCACCATCTTAGATCCATTTTACCATTAACTGTGGTAATTGAAAAGACCTACTTTTTGTGACACAAGTACTGTTTCTTGAGACAGATCGTGCTTTTACTTTTTGTAACCCGCCTGCCATGCCTGGCATTGGCGGGCAGGCCAAAAAGTAACAAAAAGTTTTGGGGGTAAAAAACTCGCCCCATAGCTACTAAGTAAGTAATCATCGGCAATACGAATGGGGGCTCAAACAGTTTTACCCCCAAGCCCTCAAGTTTTTTCTGTGGACTTTTTTATTGCTATAAATAATAAAAAACTACCAGGATAATTTGGTAGTTTTTAGTCTTGAATCTTCAGTTTTAAATCTTATTGCATCGTCGGTGGTTCAGCAGGAGTTTCAATTTGGTCGGGATGTTCAGGTGCATCCATTTCTAGAGGATTCTTTTTTAATTCATTATACAAGATTACTGGAGCAGCAGTTGTTAGTGGAGTAAATATTAGAGTAACAACTAGACTCAAAATTGATCCCAGTGCTAATAAAAAGAAAAGCGAAAAGGAACTATCGGCAGCTGTTTCTATAGCAAATTTTAGTGGCCAGCTTATTATTTTTTGAATTATCATTGCTCCGAGAGTAAAAGCAAGACCAGGTATTACTAAACGACCAAACACATCCCACCAACGTCCGTCTACGAGTTTTTTGCTGTCTTTTAAGGCTTTCATTGGTTTTTTTGTGTTTTCTATGGCAATACTGTAAATAGTAAAAGCAAACCAAACTGCAAAAATAATACCAGGCACAATTAATAAGATAAAACCACCAAGTATAATTAGACCACTAAGAATTGAGGCTAGTAGTGCCGGAATAATTAATTGTTTTATAGATAGGAGATTTGTTTTTATAGAAGGAATTGCTTGTTTTTCGTGGGAGCTATGTATTACCTTTATAAAAGCCATTGAGACCCAGAGGCTAGCAATTGATCCTAGTATGATCAATAAGATATATAGAAGAAGTGTTGTCCCTAGACCATAAATATATATCATTTGGCCGGTGGTCCCCAAGACAGATCCGAGAATTGAAATTATTCCAGTTGGAATAAAAAGCACAAGCATGTACTTTATAAATAGGTGGGTGTTTTTTCTGTAGAGCTCGATACTCTGTAAAATTATGTCTTTGGCACTAATTAACATATATTTTTGTTAAGAATAAGATACAAGGAAACAAGAGACAAACAAATTACAATTATCAAATTACAAAATAGTTTTGAGTTTTGTTATTTGTTTGTTTCTTGTATCTTGTTACTTGTGTATAATAAACTTATTTGAGACTTTTCGATATCTCTTTCCATATTATACCATGAATTTCTTCCGGAGGTAAGATGTTATTGTTTTTTACACATTCGATCAACTTAAATTCAGGATATGTTTTTGCAATTTCAACATAGGCTTGTTCAGCGTCAGCTAGATGATTTAGATCATCTTCATGTATATCGCGCTTTTTACCTTTCAAATATTCACGTTCTTCTTTTTTATCAACTAACTGCTGAGATATCTCAGGAGTGACATGTAGTATTAGATTTACAGTTGGTCTAGGGATTTCTAGAATTTCGTATTCAAGATTATAATTCCAGTCAAAATATTTTTTACGTTCTTCTATATCTTTTATCTTCCCACCTTGATGGCCCATATTGGATGCAACATAGCGGTTGGCAATAACAATTTTTCCTTCGCTGAGCCATTGTTTAATTTTTGGAGCAGCAGCAAATCTGTCAGTGGCATATAAAATCGATGCTTTATAAGGTCCGACTTCTTCGGCACTACCATATCTACCATTTAAATATTCTTCCACCAAAAAAGCACTCGGCTCGCCATATTGAGGAAAGCTTATTTGCTCTACTTCGTGACCTTCTGATTTTAATTTTTCTAACAAAAGATTGGTCTGAAGTGATTTTCCAGAGCCGTCTGTGCCTTCGATCATAATAAACAATCCAGTTCGGAGTTCGGAGTTCGGAGTTCGGAGTGTGTTATCCATATTACTATTGTTGTAAATATTTTCTATAATTATAAAGTAGTTTTAAAACTTCCAGAAGAATTTCATCAATCCTATTCCAATACGAATCGTCTATAAAATTGAGTTTTTTTGCTATTATTACTTGTGTTTCTAATTCAACAGCGGAGCCGTAGGCAATATTTATAAAATTAGCATTTTCTTTTTTGCCTCTTCTTGCGTATCCCTCTGCAATGTTAGATGGGATGGATACACAGCATCTTCGCATCTGGGAAATTAATCCAAATCTTTCTTCTGTTGGTAGTAGTTTTGTTACCTCGTAGAGTTTCACAGTTAACTCAATAGATTTTTGCCAGACCATTAGATCCTTATATGTCTGCATATTTTTTTAAATACCATGAACTCCGAACTCTGAACTCTGAACTCTTTTGTATTTTACAAAACTAAACCCATCTCTATCATCTCTCTCACTTTCTTCCCACACAGCTGGATCAATGGCTGGAAAAAAGGCATGGCATTCAGGAATTTCTTGATCGACTAGGGTAAGGTCAAGTTCATCAGCTATTTTTATCATTTCTTCAAAAATACGTTGACCACCAAAACCAATGATCTCTTCGTCTTTGTGAGCTTTGATAGCTTCTTCGATTGAAATATATTTTTCTACACCTTCGGGTACTAAATAATTCAAATCGCGAGTAATAACAACATTAGTCCTTTTTGGTAGAGGCCGGCGGTGCTCAGGAATTGATTCCCAAGTTTTTCTTCCCATTATTAAAACCTTGCCAAGCGTTGCAGCTCGCATGTGTTCCATATCTTCTGGAATATTCCAAGGTAAGTCATTGTCTTTGCCAATGCAGAGATTTTTTGAGATGGCGGCGACGAGTGTAATCATAAAAATAGTTCATAGTTCATAGTTCATAGTTCGGAGTGTCAATACTATGAACTTCGAACTATGAACTATGAACTTTTAGTTATATTGCTATTGGAAACCTGATGCGAGGATAGCTATCATAGTCAATGGTTTCTGAATCCTCATATTCCCAATCAAAAATACTTGTAAAGTTTTCAGTCTCAACTTGTGGTAGTGGATATTTATTTGGATCTCTGGTCAATTGTTCCTGCAGTCCTTCAATATGATTCAAATAGACATGAGTATCGCCTAAAAAACCAACTAGACGACCTTCTTTGTATCCAGTTTCTTTTGCCAAGAGGTGTAAAAGTAGGGCATAGCTGGAAATATTAAATGGTAAGCCTAGTGCTACATCAACTGAGCGTTGGTTCCACATCAAGTTTAATTTGTCACCAGTTATAGTTATTTGAAAATTATAATGACAAGGTGGTAGAGCCATGTGATCGAGCATGGTCGGATTCCAAGCCATAACTAACATTCGGCGATCTGTTGGGTTGGTTTTAATTGTTTCAACTAGTTTTTTTAGTTGATCTACACCTTGATCAGTATAATCTGTATTAAAATCTTTGTAAGTGGCACCAAAGTGACGCCATTGAAAACCATAAATAGGGCCGAGATTGCGTTCTTCTGCCATTTTTCGTTTAGTTTCTTCATCGTGGGCATAGGGAACTTTGTCTGGACTACACCATTCATCCCAAATGTGACAATTTCTATCTTTTAACCACTGTTTATCTGTTAGGCCTTTGATAAAAAATTCTAATTCTACTGCCATTACCCTGAAAGGCATTTTTTTTGTGGTAAGAAGTGGAAAACCGTTACTCATGTCATGTTCAAACATAACTCCGGCCACGCTTTTTACGCCTGTGCCGGTGCGGTCGGCTTTTTCTACGCCATTTTCAAGTATGTTTTTTATTATGTTTAGATATGATTGCATAATACTTTAGGCGGCTTCTTTTTGAGATAAGTCTATAGCATCAATAATTTCCTGTGCTTTCTTACCTCGCTCCTCTCGTTTTTTGATCATTTCTGGATTACCTTCTCCAACGGAATCTACGTATTGTTTGATGCTTTCTGAACTTGCAATTCGTTTAAAGAAATCGTAAGCAGATGATTCAGTGGCGCTTCTTGGTTCTCCGTTGTAGGTGCCTGACACTGTAACTTTATCAAAAAAGTTTCCTTTCTGTGCTTCGTCGATATAAGTCCGACATCTAGCAGCGTCAAAGTCTCCTCCATGATCTGTAAGTTTGTTTTCGCCAAGTCTGTTTGAAAAATAAGCAACAATTTGGTCTTTTGCTTGTTTTTCGGATGTGTTTTCTTCTTCCGCACCGCCTTCTTTGCGATGAGCGTCTAGATTAATTACCTCAGCTTTCTTTTGTGTTGATTGTTCTGGTTCTTCGACAACTTCTTCTGTGGTGTCTTCAATTTTTAATTCTTCTTTCACTTGTTTATAAGCCTCATTAATTTGATGAGTGTTATCAAAATAATCTGTATAGCCAGCCTTATCACCGTCAGCCACATTCCATTCATGTATTTTTCTGCGAACCGCATGTAATGCTTTTTTATCGAGGTCGGCTTTACCAGATTCCTTCAGTGTTGAGGAAATTTTTTCAATTTGCTGTCCAATTGTCGGATTTTCTTCAAGAGTGTCATGATAGACATCGATAATTTTGTCAGCATCATTAAAAAAATCAGCACGTTTTTTGTCATTTTGGATGTGAATTGCAATGCGAATTTTGTCGGCTGTATTGTTATCAATAGTTTCACCAGGAAACTTCTTTTCTAACAATTTTTTGATTCCGGCCATTTGTTTTTCCATGACTTTTTCAGTTTCTGTTGTTGGGGTAGATTCTGCTGTGTTTGTGGTGTTTTCACCTGTTGCCTCTATTGGTTCATCATCATAATTATCATCTACTATTTCTTCATCCTCATCTCCAGCTTCTTTGCCAGTATTTCTCGTCTTTTCAGCATCCATTTCATCCAAAAATTCTTGCATTCTTTGAATTCTTTCTAAAAGTTCTGCCTGGTCTCTCCTAATTCCTTCTTGTATGGCCTCGGCATCGGGCACTAATTCAGGGGCCTCTTCAGTAGCCTCAACAACAATACTCTCTGCTTCATTGGCAGTCTCTTCAGTCTCTTCGTTTATTAGTGTTTCGGCCTCCTCGGCTATTTCTGCAACGGCTTCGGTGGCTCGTTCGTTTTCTGCTGCTGTTTCTTTTTCTTCTTGTGCTTCTATATAGGCTAGTTCTTTTTCCCATCTATTACCTCCACCAAAACTGTCAACTAACTTGCTCCACATACCTGGTTTTTTTACTTCTGGTTTTTTTTGTTCTTGAGGCGTGTCCTCTTGTTCTAGTTTTTTAGCTTCTTTTTTCCAATTCTTAAATACCATATATTTATTATTAGGTTAATTTTATAATTGTGAAATTTTTTTTGCCACAGCCTTTATTTTTTGGGAATCTTTTTTTTCTGAAATTTTTGTCTTCAAAGCACTTAGTCTTTTTTTATTTTCTCGATTTTTTTTCTGGAAAGAATCAACAGTCTCTAGTATTTGAGTTGTGATTTTTTTAAGTTTGGCTTTTTGCATAGTTTTTAATTTATCTATTATTAATATTCAAAATATCAATTTAATTATTATACTTTATATTAATGGATTTGTGATCTAGAATTCACCAGTGCTACCCCATCTTCCATCTTTTCTAGAAGAATCAGATAGGTCTTCAGCTTCTTCCAATTCAGCTGTAACGACAGGTAAGATTACTAACTGGGCTATTTTCTGTCCTTTTTTAATTATAATAGGATCAGGTCCGAGATTTATTAACAATACATTGTAATCTCCTCTGTAACCAGAATCAAAAACTCCTCCCATAGTGTGTAAACCATATTTGGTTGGTGGTCCGCCTTTATCTTTTACTATTGCAACATATCCGTCTTCAATTTCTAGAGCAAAACCGTTTCCAAATATTTTTCTTTCTCCTGGTTGTAGTTCATAATCATCCTCAATAGAATACAAATCAAGTCCAGCATCACCGGGGTGAGCGTAGTTTGGTAATATTGCGTCAGGATGTAGGCGTTTTATCTTTACTTTCATACTTTTAGTGCGATACTAATATACTAATGGCATACGAATAATTTTTTAAGATAGGTATTCGTATAATTAGTATGCATTAGTATATTCGTATCGCATTTATTTTATTTATTATTTCATCGATTCTAGTATATAATTCTTCAAAAGTACCATTGTTATTGATAGTATATTCAGCTTTTTGACCTAGTTCCTTAATCAATCTGTCAGCCTCAGCTTGTTCATCTTGTGAAAATTCTTCAAAAGTTTTTTTATCATCACCAGGATTTTCATTGCGTTTTACAAGCCTTTGCCATCTAATTTGGGCGTCGGCAGTAATGTAGATTAAATGAAAACCTTTTAGTTCTTGTAAGTAAGTTATGTCAGTTGGTCGGCGAATTCCTTCTACTACCACGAGTTCGTTATTGTCTTTTTCAACATCTTTGGCAATGACTTTACTCATTACATCTTGGCTAAAATTTTCTCGTAAGAGGGTGGAAATTTTTTGTAGATTTTCTCTACTTTGGGGAATATATATTCTATCCAAAATATCTCTAAGCATTGTAGAAAAGCGATAAGTGTTTGTATCGTATTTTTTTTCCAAATATTTTGCAATTGTTCCTTTGCCGGCGGCTAGATCACCAACAAAACCTAGAATTATTTTCATACCAATAATTATACAGATTCATTAGCTGAGTCTGAAAGATATTGTCTATATTTTATCCCAGCTCTATCCAAAAGTTTTCTAGAAGCGATAAAAATGTCCTCATTGTGATATTTGTCACTTTCAAAAACTACTTCTTTTATACCATTTTGGATAATAGCTTTGGCACATTCATTGCAGGGAAACAATTTTACATATATTCTGCAACCTTTTGTATTGCTATTAGAATTAAAAATAGCGTTGGCCTCGGCGTGGACAACATAGGGGTATTTCGTATCAAGTAAATCTCCAGTTCTATCCCAAGGTAATTCTTCATTTTCTATCCCTCGAGGGAATCCGTTATATCCCATGCCGACAACCACATTTTGATCGTTTACTATTACAGCCCCAACCTGGGTGCTTGGGTCTTTTGATCTTTCGGCAATGACATAACTCATGCGCATAAAGCACTCATCCCAGGATATATAGTCTTCACGTGATTTCTCCATATTTTTAAGGTTATTTTATGTATATATTTTAGCAGAAATGGGGGATTGGGGCAAGTATTAAAAAAACGGCAATAAGCCGTGTCATCTTTTTCATATTTGTGTAATTTATGATATTTTTTTTATTATACCTCTAGAAGCATCAATAAAAATTATGTCTCCATCATTTATTTTATTCATAATTTCTTTTGCAGCAACAATACAAGGTTTGTTAAGTTCTCTGGCAATAATAGAAGCGTGAGACAATAGGTTACCCTTTTGTGTAATAATAGCCCTGGCTTTTTTCATAAGGGGTAGAAAATCTATAGTGGTTAATTCACAAATTAAAATTTCGTCATTGGAAAATTCTTGAGTATGGGGATTTATTATTTTCTTGGCTTTTCCTATAGCTAGTCCAGAATTAGCACAAAGACCACTTAGTTCAGATGTTTGATTGGGAATTTTAAAATTGAAGTCCCTTAATAATTTGTATATCTCTCTATTGTAGTCCATGAATAATATTTCATTTTTAGGCCAGACTACAAATTCAAAATATCCTTTTAAATAGCCAGTTCTAGTAAATTCAGCATTAAGACTAGATCTCAGCTGTTCCTGTATATTAGGTGTTGTTATTTTGAGTTTTTTAATAGCTTTTTTCAATATAGCTTTTTCTTTACCACTTGGTTTAGAAAATTTCCAGTTATGAAAATTATAATAGGCATAAAGGCTTGGTTCCATAATATGTTCTCCAGAAGCTAACTGCCACAAATCACCTTTAATAATTTCTCCCCAAATACCAAAGTCATTTATTAAAAATATGGTTGAATAGACTGTTTCTTTGTTATATTTTATTATTTCTATGTGGCTATAATTGTCAGGGTTAATCTCTAGTTTTTTAAACCATTCATAACCATCTTCAAAGAGAACTGCTCGTACTCTGTATTTTGGATAATTTGGTGTTTTTGGTATTACGCGCCAGTGGTAGTATTTTCCTTTTTTTTGGTTAAATACTATTTCAAAATTTTCTGTTCGGCTTGTAACATCTGTTATGTTTAGTGTTTCAGGGGTGTTATGTTCTATTCCTATTATTGAACCTAACTGTTTTAACCTCTTATATTTAGTGTTATCTTCTTGTAGAAATTCTAAAATATTAGCAGGTTTCAGTTTGTTAAGCCATTCAGTTAGTGCAGGAAATGATGGTATTGTAGTTTCTGTAGTGTTTTTCATTTTATATATTTTTCAACTTCATTTATTATTTTTTTTGCTACAGATATTGAATAAGATGGCCTAGCACCAACTGCAGTTTCTTGACAGAGCATTATTGCGTCTACTTTCGACAAAACTAGGCTAGTTAGTTCAGTTATTTCAGATCGATAAGGTATGTAATTATTAATAGTACTTTCTAGTATTTGAGTAGAGACTATTACTCTCTTTCTATTGTTTTTGGCTAATTTGATTAACCTTCTTTGTATAAGTCCTAAAAGTTCGAATGGTGTGTTAACTCCTAATTCTCCTCGGTCTATTAATATGTAATCATAAAAATCATCTTGGACTATTTTTTCTATATCATCAAGTGCATTTTTGTTTTCTATCTTTATTATTTTTTTAATCTTTTCTTTATTTGAAGCCTGTTTCCAGAAAGGAAGATTTTTGATTTTTTCATTGACCTCTGCATTTACGTAGGATATTGTTATATAATGAGCTTTGATGTCTTTTGTTTTGTCTAATATTAATGAATATTCATTAATGAATTGTTCTTTATCAAATCCATTTTCGATATTAAATGATTTGTTATATCTAATTACACCGTTATTTAATACTGTGGCTTCTATAGTATCTTTGTCTATTATGTTTATAGCATGTATAGATATTTCGCCATCACCTATTGTTATATTTTGATGTAATTTAATTTTTTCTCCAAGATTTTTTATTTGTACAGGAATAAACTCATTACAGTCAGAAGTAAAACTTGCTGATTTAAAATAATAGTTTTCTCCTTCTTTCACACCAAAAGTTTTTATATCAAAATCCCCTAGCCTTATTTTAGGAATGGGCATGTCTATTAGTATTTTTGTATTTGAATTTAATTCCTCTATTGCTCTGCGAGCTGTTTTTATGTGACTAATATTTTCTTCAGAATCACGATAAGAAAAATTATAGCGTAATACATCCGCACCAGTCAAAATAATTTTTTTTACCTTGTCTTCAGAAAAAGAATTTAATCCTATTCCAGCTATTATCAACATAATTTTTACAAAAACACCGCTAAGATAGCGGTGTTTATTATTAACTAATTTCTACCCTTACACTAGGTCCCATGCTAGAAGTTAGATATAGAGCTTTTATGTAAATCCCTTTCATTGTTGTTGGTTTGTTTTTTTTCAGAGCATCAATAAAAGCTTCAAAGTTTTCTTTTAGTTTTGAATTATCAAAACTAACTTTTCCAATTGATTGGTGAATATTACTGGTATCATCATTTTTGAAAGCAGCTTTACCTTTTTTTATTTCTTCAACCATTTTCTTTACATCTATATCAACTGTGCCAGTCTTTGGATTTGGCATCATTCCTTTTGGCCCTAATACTTTGGCAGCAATTGCTAGTTTTGGCATCATCTCTGGAGTAGCTACGGCAATATCAAAATCTACTTTGCCAGTATCTTTGATTTTTTTAATTTCTTCTTCTCCACATACTAGATCAGCACCAGCTTCTTTGGCTATTTTTTCGTCTTTTTCACCAACAAAAGCGGCTACTTTTTTTGTTTTACCAGTACCATGAGGTAAGACAACAGTAGATCTGATTTGTTGATCAGACTTTTTTGGGTCAGTTCCTAATCGAGCATGTACTTCAACAGAGGCATCGAATTTTACGTTGCTTGTTTTTTTCACGAGCTCAACGGCTTCGTCTAGAGTGTAGACTTTATCTTTATCGACCATAGTCTTGAGGTCGGACATTCTTTTTGACATAGTTTTTTACAATATACAATATACATGGATTAAGATACAATTTATTCTGCCTATAGATAAAATTTTATCAGAAGGCTATGTATTTTATTTCGTGTATTTTGTGTCTTGTTATTAGTGGTTCTAGCCCTCTGGATGACAGAGGTCCCACTTAAATTAAGTATACTATTTATACATTATTTTAGAATATTTGTCAAGTGCCTCTTTGTTATAAAAATAAATCCCGACTAAGTCGGGATTTATTTTATCTATCATCTGTCCAAATGCGGGTGCAACCTGGCCTGTTTTTATTACTAAATGATCCCGGACACTCATTACCCAGGTCGCCGTTCGGGTAGCAAATTGAGTTACCACCTTCATTGTACAAAATACTAAAACAGTCAGTACAGCCATCAGATTGAAAATAATATATAGTTCCGTTGTAATTACATTTTTCTATAAAAGCTCTTGGGCTGTTTGGTGTGGAAGAGAGGGTAAAATCTTTGACTACTCCCATCCAGCTTGGCATTGAGGTGTCTATTGTGGGTGGTAGATCAGAAAAGCTATCTTCTTCTTCCCCAGATGGTTGAGTTGGTGTTTTTGATTTTGAATCGGCTATGGGTGCTATAGTCGTCTTACCAGCAATACAGGCACCTTCGTGTGATATTACTATTCCTTGGATTTGTGTCAGGCAACTATTAGTATAGGTTATTCCATTTTGACCACAGACTGGTTCATACTCAGTGCCACAGGCAGTAAATATGTTAATGTCTTCTTTTTGGCTTGTTTGTTCTGGCAGGGTGCCCTCTCCAGTGGAACAATCTCCTGTATAAAAATCATTTGCATTGCATTCAGACAAGTCAGCAAAGCGACAAAAAGATTTTGAGCTTTGTGTTTCTTGGTCAAAACGGATAATAAGCTCGTGCCCATTATCTTTGCAAAAGGCATCAGCTGGATCCGCTGGTTTTGTAGGTTGTTTTATTACTACCGGGGTTGTGGTAGGAGTAGTTGTATCTGGTTCAACGTCTTGCTTTCCGCAGCCAGCACCTACCAAAAGGATGGTTGCAAATAAAAAACTAGAAATTAAAATTTTATTATTTATTTGGATCATATTATTATTTCTTTCTCGGTTTACTTACATCATTTTGAATTTCACCAGCTAAATATGACTTAACATTTTCAATAGTGGTATCAATGATTCTCTGTAAAGCCTCAATACTATTAAAGGCGTTATGAGGTGTTACGATGGTGTTAGGGTGATCTATAATAATATTATCCATCAAAGTATCGTGTTCATCCTGAGGTGAAACTTTTCCTGAGAGTAATTGTTCATGGTGGGTGATATTATTTTCTTCTTCCAAAACATCTAAGCCGGCCGCACTAACTTGTCCGGTTTCTAATCCCCAAACTAAAGCTTCTGGTTCAATCAAGGCACCGCGGGCAGTGTTTACTAGGACTACGCCTGGTTTCATTTTTTTAATTGCAGATCTATTTATCATGTGAAGTGTTGAATCGAATAGTGGCACATGTAAAGAAATTATATCTGATTCTGTTAGTAATTTATTTTTGCTAACGTATTTAAAATTATGTGTTTTTTCCAATTCTTTATTGGGAAAAGCATCAAAAGCAATGATATTAGCATCAAATCCTTGTAACATGTCAATTAGATGAATACCAATATGTCCAGTACCAATAATTCCAATAGTTTTATTTTTTAAATCAAAACCGCGCAGGCCGTGATAATCATAGTTACCTTCTTTGACGCGTTTTATTGATTCAAATAATTTTCGAGATATTGCTAGCATCAAAGCCAGGGCATGTTGGGCAACAGTGTTTTCACCATAAGTTGGAACATTGCAAACAGCCACTTTTTTACCTTTGGCAGTTTTACAATCAACATGATCATAACCAGTTGACATGGTTACTATTAATTTTAGTTTTTTTAATTTATTTAAGATTTTTTTATCAACCTTGCAATCCACAAAAACTCCCAAAATTTCAACATTGGGATCAATTTCATCACAACAGGTAAATGGTTTAGTTGATATAAATACTTTATGTCCACGCAGTTTAGAGCGTAGATAATTTTTCATGTCTGGTGGGACACTATAAAAGGCACAGTTCATAGAATAAAGGCTTAAAAAGCCAGAAATGCCGGAAAGGCTTAAAAGGCTGTTTGAGTTAGGTATAATGTTATTATAGCAGGAAAGGGGAGATTAAAAAAGCCCCAGATGGGGCGTTGGTTAATAATATAATTAATAAGTTAAACTAAATAGCTTCTATGTGACACTTGTGCCTTTACTTTTTGTAACCCGCCTGCCATGCCTGGCATTGGCGGGCAGGCCAAAAAGTAATCCCTCGGCTCCGCTCGGGACAGGCGCCAAGTTTTGGGGGTGCAAAACTCGCCCCATAGCTACTAAGTAAATAATCATTGACAATACACTGGGGGCTCAAACAGTTGACACCCCCAAACCCCCAAGTTTTTTCTGTGACTTTATTTTTTATTACGTAATTGATGGAAAAAAACAACCCCGCTTTCACAGGATTGTATTTTATTATGTGTATTTTGAATATTGTATTACTCTACTTTCACACCCATCTGTCTAGCGGTGCCGGCAATAATTTTCATGGCTGCTTCAATATCATTGGCGTTCAAGTCTGGCATTTTCTTTTCAGCAATTTCTTTTAATTGTGCTTTGGTGATTTTGCCAGCTTTATCTTTTAGTGGGTTACCAGCGCCTTTTGCAATTCCAGCGGCCTTCATAATAAGAGTGCTAGCTGGAGCTACTTTGGTAATAAAGTCAAAAGTACGATCTTCATAAACATTGATAATGACAGGTACAACTTCACCAGCCTTGTCCTTAGTTGCTGCATTGAACTGAAGACAAAATGCTTGGATATCTAAACCGTGTTGGCCAAGAGCTGGTCCAACTGGAGGGGCTGGATTAGCCAGACCACCTTTGATTTGTAATTTGATTTGAGTTACTAGTTTTTTAGCCATATAGTTAGCTTATTATTTTTTACTATTTTTTTGCCAAAGTGAGAAGCATCCTTTTGGGAAACACTTTGAGGTTATTTATCAATTGTTATATAGTTATATTGCTATATTGTTGATGATACACACTTAGAAAGTTTTGCTTACAATAAAAATGTTATTAACTACTATGTGTAACATAACAATATGACAATATAACCATATATCAGTATATTACACTTTTTTCACCTGCAATGCATCCAACTCTACTGGAGTTTCTCGTCCGAACATAGATACTAGTACTTTGACTTTACCACGATCATCGTCCACATTACTGACTTTACCTTCAAAGTTTTTGAATGGTCCGTCAGTAATTATAACAGATTCGTCTATTGATAGATCAATTTTGTGGGTTGGTTCTTCTACTTTCATTCTGCCCTGTAAGCTCACCATTTCTTTTACGTCAATTGGGGTAGGGGTAGTACCTGATCCAATAAAGCCACTTACATTTGGTGTATTACGTACTACATACCAAGAGTCATCAGTTACTAGCATTTCAACTAATACATAACCAGGAAAGATTTTTTCTTCAATAGTTTGACGTTTACCATTTTTTATCTTAATCTTCTTTTCTTTTGGTACCATTACATTAAAAATCTTATCTTGCATGTCAAAAGATTCGATTCTCTGTTCGAGATTGCGTTTTACATTTTCTTCATAACCGCTGTAAGTGTGTAACACATACCAACGTTTTCCTAAGTCTAGGGTTTGTTTAGCCATACGAATTTTTTACTAATATACAAATAATACGAATTATACTAATGCTATACTAATGTTTTTCTAGATAGGAATTTGTATAGCATTCGTATCATTAGTACATTAGTATATTGGTATGTTTATTTAGATGATCCAACTGATGACGATATTGAAGGCGTAATCTAATACACCAAAGAAAATTGCTACACCAATACTCATTGCAATAACGATTATAGTATAGGTGGTAGTCTGTTTTTTGGTTGGCCAGACGACTTTCTTCATTTCGCTAAAAGCTCCTTTGAAGTAGTCTTTTATTTTTTCTAGGATGGTCATATATAAGTAAGTTAGATCCTTCGGCTCCCTGTGGGTCGCTCAGGATAGTCAAAAATTGTGAAAATTTTGACTATTTAAAAACAGCCTTGGGCTGATTTATTTTATGGATATATTATAGTATATATTGAGATTTTTGTCAAGAGGGGTGGGTGGATAACAAAAATCCTGAATTCTCTGTGTTTTTATTTGTTTGAAATACAGGTGATTTATTTAATAATTTAATTAATAAATTGGTTCCAAATCGTGTTTCATGAGACATCAGTGCCTTTACTTTTTGTAACCCGCCTGCCATGCCTGGCATTGGCGGGCAGGCCAAAAAGTAACAAAAAGTTTTGGGGGTAAAAAACTCGCCCCATAGCTACTAAGTAAATAATCATTTACAATACACTGGGGGCTCAAACAGTTTTACCCCCAAACCCCCAAGTTTTTTCTGTGACAGGTCACATGTGCATCAGTGCAAATGACAAAAACTACCAGTATTGGCTGGTAGTTATGTTACGTGATATGTGATACGTGATCTAGATATCCAAATTCTCCACACTCTTCGCATGAGTTTGTATAAACTTTTTACGTGGGGCCACTTCTGCACCCATAAGAATATCAAATATTTCACTGGCTTTTTCGGCATCTTCAATTACCACTTTTTTCATAAGTCTATGTTCTGGGCTCATAGTAGTTTCCCAAAGTTGGTCTGGATTCATTTCACCAAGACCCTTGTAGCGTTGGATATTAAGTTTAGGTTTTTTTGTTTCAGATTTTCTGGTTTTACCAAGTCTTTCATTTTCATCTTCTTCCTCTTCACTTTCTTCTTTAATTTCCAAATCTTCGTCTGTTACCCCATGTTTTTTCTTGTAAGCATTCAAAGCTTCTTCGTCATAAAACCACTCAAATTCTTTGCCTTTTTTAATACTATATAAAGGAGGTTGGGCAATATAGATGTGGCCTCCGTTTATTAAGTCTGGGAAATAGCGGAAGAATAAAGTTAAAAGCAATGTTCTAATATGAGAACCATCCACATCAGCATCTGTCATTATAATAATTTTGTCGTAGCGCAGTTTTGTGATATCGAATTGTTCACCAATGTTTGTACCCATGGCAATAATTAGAGACTTCAGTTCATTATTTGTTAGAATTTTATCTATGCGAGCTCGTTCAACATTCAGCACTTTTCCACGTAATGGCAAAATGGCCTGAGTTTTTCTGTCACGTCCCTGTTTGGCTGATCCACCAGCAGAATCGCCCTCTACAATATATAGTTCGGAATTACTGGCATCACGAGAAGAACAGTCGGCTAATTTTCCTGGCAAAGTGAAACCTTCTAGGGCGCCTTTTCGTAAAACTGTTTCACGAGCTAAACGAGCGGCGTTTCTAGCGCGGGCAGCTAGAAGACATTTACCTAAAATTCCTTCAGCATCTTTGGGATTTTCTTCTAAAAATATTGTAAAAGCTTCGGCAAAGACATTTTCAACGGCTGTTTTAACTTCCGGATTACCTAATTTTGATTTAGTTTGTCCCTCAAATTGAGGTTCGGGAATTTTTACAGAAATAATAGTAGTTAAACCTTCACGTACATCTTCTCCACCCAGATTACTGTCTTTTTCTTTTAAAATATTTTTATTGCGGGCGTAGGTATTTAAGGTGCGAGTCAAAGCTGATCTAAAACCAGCAACATGCATACCTCCATCTGGATTGGTAATATTGTTGGCAAAGGCAAACAAAGATTCTGAATAATCATCAGTATATTGTAAGGCAATTTCTACACTAACATCGTCAACCTGTTTTTCTATATAGAAAATATTTTCATGCTTAGCCTCACGATTTTTATTAATATGTTTTACATAACTGGCAATACCACCTTCAAAATAAAATTGATATTTAGCGATTGGTAGTTGCACAGAAGTCCTGTCTTCTTCTTTTTCTTCAGCACTTCTTTCGTCAGAAATTATCAAATGGACGCCTTTGGTTAGATAGGCTTGTTGACGCAAATGATCAATAACAGTTTTCCAAGAAAAATTAGTGGTTTCAAAAACCTTTGGATCAGCATGAAACATAATAGTCGTTCCAGTACCTTTGATTTTTCCAGTAGCTCTAACTTTTTTTACTGGTTTACCATATTTATATTCTTGTTCCCAGATTTTGCCATCACGATGGACAATAGCTCTGACATCAGTAGATAGTGCATTTACAACTGACACACCAACACCATGAAGACCACCAGATACTTTATAGCCACCGTCGCCAAATTTACCACCGGCATGAAGCTGTGTTAGAACCAATTCCAGGGCACTGATTTTTTTCTTAGGATGAATATCAACTGGAATACCACGACCATTGTCAGTAACCGACACCCAATGATCAGGTAGAAGTTTTATTGTAACTGTATCACAGTATCCAGCCATGGCTTCATCAAAAGCATTATCAACTACTTCCCAGATCATGTGATGTAAGCCAGTTGCGCCAGTTGAGCCGATATACATGCCTGGGCGTTTTTTAACCGCCTCCAGGCCCTCAAGAACAGAAATGTTTTCAGCACTATAGCCAGACTTTGATTTTTCTTCTTTTGCTTTTTTGACAACCTTAACCTCAGTAGGTTTAACTACTTTTTTTATTTCTGGTTTTTTTATATCCACTCGTCCTTTCGATACACGTTTAATAGGCATAGATTTGGTAAAATGTTTATTTATTATTAGATTTTCTGGCTATATTGTAGCATAATTTGGAGTTGGTGGCAAGGGCATAAAACACTTCAACAGAACAACAGAACAACACCTTGTGCTTGAAATTAATTTTTATATTGTTAGTTTAGTGTGTTGTTCTGTTGTTCTGTTCTAGTGTTTTTGTATTTTTTGTAGTATAATATTAGTAAACTAATAAACAATTAAACTAGTAAACTAAAATGTTTAAAGGTAAAACAAAATCAAATTTAGAGCGCTATGAAGATGTAACGGGTGAATTTACTTCTAGTGAATTGAAGTGGGGCGAATGGTATGTGCGTCACAAAATTTTGTTGCGCAAAATTTTGATTGGTGTTCTGACGACTTGGTCGGTGATTACTTTAGGTTACGGTCTTGGTTATTTTGTTTATTATTATTCTTATGGTTATTTTCAGGACGAGAAATTAGCATCACAACAAATTTTGGAATTGAGTAATTTGAAAAATACTAGGGAATTATTTCAGGCCGAAGATTTACAAATTGGTAATGTAGAAATTTATAATAGTATTAGCGAAGAGTTGTTTGATTTTGTGGCTCGTGCTTCCAATCCAAATGAGAGATGGATAGCAATAGTTACTTATAAGTTTGCTTTTTCTGGTGGTGAAACTGAGTCGGTTAAGACCGTGCTTTTACCAAAGGAACAAAGACCGATTACTTATTTTGGTTTTGAGCCGGACAATTATCCTGCAAATCCCAGACTAATAATAGAAGATGTGGATTGGAGAAGTATAAGCGCTCATGCAATAAAAGATGTGGCTGGTTTTATTGCTGAAAGGTCTGATTTTCTTATGGAAAATTTTCAGTTTACTCGTGCTAGTCAATCTCAGGGTGTACCAAATCATATGATCGAATTTGATATACTGAATAATACAGCTTATAATTATTGGGAACCATCGTTTTACATAGAGCTTATAAAAGGTAATAGAACTGTCGGGATTATTTATTTTGTTGCGAGTGAATTCAAGTCTCAAGAAGAGCGTCATGTGGATTTTCGATCCTATGTAAAAAACTTGGAAGTTTCAAGCATAAAAGTTTGGCCGGTAGTAAATGTTTTTGACAATAGTCAATATATGTCTGTGGGGCTGTAGTTTTCCTAATCTACTAATTTTTATCCTAATCTACTAATATCCGAATTTACCAATGTGGTTATGGCAAATTTAGTTCACAAAGAATTGTCTTATGATATAAATGGCATTTTATTTGACGTCCATAATGAAGTTGGCAGATATGCTAGTGAAGGGCAAATATGCGATAGGATAGAACAAAAGTCTATTGAAAAAGGTATTAATTACAAACGAGAGTTTGTTCTTCCCACTTTTGATGGAAAAGAAAAAGTTGGTCGTCATAGGGCTGATTTTTTGGTTGAAAACAAAATAGTTTTAGAAATAAAGTATAAAAGATATATGAATAAAGATGACTATGAACAAGTGAAGAGATATTTAAAAGTTTTAAATTTAGCTTTGGGTGTTTTAGTAAATTTTCGAGAAGATCGAATAAAACCAAAGAGAATTTTAAATGGCAGCGGAAAAGAATAATACAATCTCCTAATAATATAACTCCTAATATACTAATATATCCTAATCTGCCAATATCCTAATCTACGGATTTATTACATTCGGATATTAGCAGATTCGGATAAAAATTCGTAGATTAGGAGTAAGGTTTTTATGAAAGCATTATCCAATTTATTTTCTTCATTACGTAATTTTGACTGGCTAATTTTGGTATTAGTTCTAGTTTTGGTTTCCATAGGATTGTCCTCAATTTATAGCATAGATTTGTCTCGCGGAGAGAGTTCTGGATTTTTCTCTACCCAGTTTTTGGCAGCTGTCTTGGGTCTGGGATTGTTTTTTGTGGCAGGGTTATTGCATGTGGCATTTTTTCGTTCATCAGCCAAGTTGATATATTTACTTTCTGTAATTCTTTTGATTGCTGTTTTGTTTTTTGGTTCCACTATAAAAGGTACCACAGGTTGGTTTAGGTTTGCTGGCTTTTCTTTTCAGCCAGCAGAGTTTGCAAAATTAGCTTTGGTAATATTTTCTGCTTGGTGGATTTCAAAACAGGCTCGTAGGTTTGATCGTTGGCAATTTATTTTAACATCTGGTTTTTTTACTTTACTTTTAGCTAGTTTGATTATTTTGCAACCAGATTTGGGCTCGGCTTTAGTTTTATTTGGTATATGGTTTGGGTTGTTGTTTTTAGTGGGCACAAAAAAGAGATTTATATTTTTTCTTATAGGGGTTTTTATTATAACTTCTTTGTTTGGTTGGTTTTTTCTTTTCAAGCCATACCAAAAAGAACGCTTGTTAACATTTGTAGATCCGACTCGCGATCCATTGGGGGCGGGGTATAATGTCACCCAGTCTATAATTGCTATTGGCTCTGGTCAATTTTTTGGTCGTGGTCTTGGTTTTGGTTCTCAGAGTCAGTTACACTTTTTGCCAGAGGCGCAGACAGATTTTATTTTTTCTGTTATTGCCGAGGAGCTTGGTTTTATAGGAGTTTTCGTAGTTTTATTATTTTATTTTTTGTTATTATGGCGACTTCTCTCAATTGGTAAAAAGTGCAATGATGATTTTTCTGCCTATCTAGTTTTAGGGGTAATGCTTTTGTTTTTTATACAGATTTTGATTAATGTTGGTGGTGCGACTGGGTTTTTGCCTGTCACTGGTGTTACTTTGCCATTTTTGAGCTATGGTGGTTCATCTTTATTAATTAATTTTTTATTGTTGGGGGTTGCAGAGAGTGTCGCACGTAGCACTTGATCTCCTAATCTACAAATTTTTATCCTAATCTACCAATATCCGAATCTACGAATTTGACGATTCTATCCATATATATAATGCTTAGGTGTCCAGGGTGATAAAAAGGTCTTGACTTTTTTTTATCTGCATGCTAAAATATTGTCCACAAGTATGAATCCACAAAAATCCAGTGAAAATCCAATTCAAGAGGGTTTACGCTTAATGAATCAGTGCCCCGTGTGCAAGGGTAATTACGAGCCAAACGAGAGTAATATTTTGAAGGAAGAAGGCTTGGCACACTTAGTACACATTACTTGTCCGCACTGTCATAATTCTATATTGGCGGTAGTGTTGGCCACTTCATTTGGGCTTAGTTCAGTCGGTATGATGACAGATTTGAAGGCCGATGATGTTTTGAGGCTCTATAGTAGAGAGTCTATTACTGAAGACGAGCTTCTAAATTTTCATGAATTATTAAAAACAAGCAAAAACTTAAATTTTTAAGAATTAAATAAAAAATATGACATTTAGTTTTACAGTAAAAAAGAGAGAGGGAAAACCAGAGATATTGCGTGCCGAAGGTAAACTACCAGGTGTCCTTTATGGACCAGAAATAGAACCTGTGTCTATCGAAGTTGATAGGGTGGCTTTTGAAAAAATGTATGACGAAGCTGGTGAGTCTAGTTTGATTGATCTTACTATTGAGGGAAGCAAAGACGAACCCGCAAAAGTTTTGGTACAAGAGGTGGTGTATGATCCTATAAAGCAAATTCCAGTTCATTTTGACTTTCGTCAGATTAAGATGGGTGTAGAAATGCATGCGACTGTGGCTATTAATTTTGTTGGCGCATCTCAGGCTGTAAAAGAAGGTGGAACTTTAAACACTGCCATAGATAGTTTGAATGTAAAATGTTTACCAAAAGATTTGATTGGTGAAATAGAAGTTGATTTAACTGCTTTAGCAACATTTGATGATGCTATTCATATAAAGGATGTTAAGCTTCCAGAAGGAATTGTAGTAACTGATAATGAAGATGGTCTAGTAGTTAAGGTTACAGCTCCTATGTCTGAAGAGCAATTGAAAGCCATGGATGAAGCGGAGGCTCCAAGCATTGAAGATGTGGTAGTAGAGGGTGAGAAGAAAGAAGATGGTGAGGGTGATGAAGAAAAGAAAGAGGGGGAGCAAGCCAAAGAAAAGAAAGATTAATCAATACTTTGATTGTAGAGACGCGATTTATCGCGTCTCTTTTGTTTTGTTTCTTATTGGTGTAAAATATAGTCTATATGAAAAATAAAATAAAAAAATTATTTGTTAAATATTTACCAGATGAAATTGGTTTTATTTATGTTTTAGCGGGGATTGTGTTTGTAACAGCTTTTGTTTTGCTGGTGTGGTTTGGAGGAGGGTATTTGAAAAATAAATTTTTTAGCGTGGGGAATAGGCATGACTATTCCGTACTAGATGAAGAAGAATTTGAAGATTGTGAATTTAGAAGATTATTAGATGGTGTTTGTGTTGAATCAGAAGAAGAGGTAAATCCGCAATTAATTACAATAATGATAGAAAATCATACTGAAGCTAGGCCACAGTCAGGTCTTGTTGACGCTAGTGTTGTTTATGAAGTGCCAGTGGAAGCTAATTATACTAGATTTTTAGCAATTTATCCGGCAGATGTTGAAGTGGAAAAAGCCGGGCCAGTTCGTTCAGCTCGACCATACTATTTAGACTGGGTGTCTGAATATGGTGACCCAATGTATATGCATGTTGGTGGTTCGCCAGATGCTTTGAGCTTGATTAAACAATACGATTTTTTTGATATAAATGAAATGACACGTGGTTGGTATTTTTGGCGTAGCACTGATAGATATGCTCCTCATAATGTTTATACATCGAGCGAGTTATGGGATAGTGCTTTAGAAAAGTACAGTGACGAAAGAGTTGAAAATATTGATGATATAAGTTGGTGGCAATTTTACACTTTAGCACCAGAGCACTCGAGCACCACAGCACAAGTGAACGAGATAACTGTAAGTTTTCTTCCGCCAGTTTATGAGGCGAGGTGGGAGTTTAATTCTTCTACTGGAAAATATGATAGATTTCAAATGGAGGGAACTCATCGTGATCAAGATGGTAGAAAAATAAAGGCTGACACAATTATTGTTCAGCATGTTAAGTCTCAAGTTTTGGATAGTGTTGGTAGAATCGCCATTGATACTATTGGCGAAGGTGAGGCTGAAGTTTTTTATGATGGATTAGTTTTTACAGGTATTTGGAAAAAAGAAGATAGATTTTCTAGGACTAGATTTTATAATGAAAATGGCGAAGAAATAAAATTAAAGGCGGGGAAGATTTGGGTTGAGGTTGTGAATGGGAGAGGGGAACTAAGTTACTAAGTTTGTTAAGTATCTAAGTTGTTTAAGTTTTTAAAAACATCCCGATAAAATTGGGGTGGTGTTCGCATTAATATGAGTTTAGAAATCCCAGCGAACCAAACCACCCCGTCCCCCGATGCGAATCGGGGTCCACCCCTCCTTCGAAAGGAGGGGACAAAAAAACCATCCTTCAATAAATTTAGGATGGTTTTTTGATCTCTAATTTTTGTTTTGGTACGTACTACAGTACCCTCTATAGTACCCTCTATAGTACGTACTATTTTATTTCTATCACAACAACCCTATCTAAACCAGCCAAATCTTTTTTTATTTCAATTTTGGCTTGAGGAAGGTGTTTTTTGATGAGAGGTTTGATTGCTTGGGATTGAGAAGGATCAATTTCGATAAATAAGGAATAAGGAATAAGGAATAAGGAATAAATTTGACGAATTTGTTCAAGGAGTTCTTCGTAAAGTGCGAGGCCTTGGTCTTTGGCGACGAGGGCGAGGTGGGGTTCGTGGTGGATTGAGGGTTCTTTTGCGAATTGTTCATTTGTTAAATAAGGTAGGTTGGCGGTAATAACGAGTTCAGAGTTCAGAGTTCGGAGTTCGGAGGAACCGAGAATTGGTGAAAGTAAGTTGCCGTGGAGGAAGTTTATTTTGACGTTATGCTTTTTTGCATTTTTCTTTGCTATTCGCAATGCTTTTCTAGAAATGTCAGTTGAGAAAGATTGGAAGATTGAAAGATTGGAAGATTTTAAAATTGATATTGGGATACATCCTGAACCAGTACCGACATCAATCAATGTAATCTTATAATCTTTTAATCTTTTAATTTCATCAATCACCCCCTCAACCATCATCTCCGTCTCTGGTCTTGGTATTAAAACATTTTTATTTACAAAAAAATCCAGCCCAAAAAATTCCTTATGCCCAGTTAAATAAGCTAGAGGGATACCTTTGGCGCGTTTTTTGAATAATCTTTTAATCTTATAATCTTTCAATCTTTCAATCTTCATTTCCGGATGTACTAAAACAAACTCACGAGATTTCCCGAGAACATGAGCAATCAATAACTCAGCATCAAGCCTATCAATTTTGTTATTCGCTGATTTCAGTAGTTGTTGAACTGTCTTTGACATAAGTGTAGAGGTAGTAATTTCCAGATAAGCGGGCTTTTGTTTTGTCTTTTTGAATTATGAAATTATTTTTTTCTAATAGTTTATTTAAGGAAAGCATGTATTCATATTCGCCTTGAAGTAAAATAATTTTGTCATATTGATTTAGATTTTTTTTAGCAAACCAATTATCAATTTCATCTTCAGAAAAATTTAAATATAAATAGTTTTTTTGGGTGACTAGTTCATCCCAATTCATATCATCTTCGCGGGCTAGGTCAAATGCATAGGAATCAAAAGGTAAATCAATATATCTTTCTATTTGTGTGCGTAAAATAAAATTATTATAAACCAGAGCCGTGCTTTCTTCTTTTTTATATTGTTTTTCAATATAATCTTGAACTTCCACCCAAGATGTAAGTGGGGTATAGTAAAAAGTATTAGCTACTCCTAGTAGGCTAAAACTAGCAATGATCCAAATAATGATTAATTTTTTATTTGATAATTGTAATAAGCAGTAGGATATTATTATTGCCCAAAAAGGAATTGTGTAGATTATTAATTTTACATGCCATACGCCAAAAAATAGGGTAATTGCAATTGGAATAATTATGAAAGCTAATAGAATAACATATTTTATGTCAGTTTTTTTGAAACGCAATATACTTATGACTAATACGATTGTCAGTAATATGGAAATAATAAAAAAACCTATGTTTGTATACTGTATCCCAACTATTGCATTTATAAGTGGGCCAACGGCTGAAGTAAGGTTGTGGTGCATGTTTAATAGCCAGGCTTTTTCTAATTGGTTACCTTGTTTTATAAGAAATGATGGTATAAGCCACGATGCCCCTATAATAAAAGGTATCAAATTAATCTTTATCCAGGTGATAAATTTTTTTCTGCTGATAATAAAGATTACTAAAGCCTGACTAAATATTAGTAGGACTGAAGAAAGGTGTGACAATAACAATAGTGTATTTATTAGTCCTAAATATATTTTATCTCTATCTTTTGAGATGCTGGTAAAAAATATTTTATAAAAATAATATACAGATAAAGATGACAACAGCATTAAGAGTGAATAAACTCGAGCAGTGGCTGACCAAAAGATATTATAAGAGTGTAAACTAATAAAAAAAGCACTAATCAGTGCCACATTTTTGTCCCAAATTAATTTGGCTAGTTTGTAAACAGAAAAAATAGTTAGGATACCAAATATTAGACTTGGTATTCTGGCCCAAAATTCATTAGCAGGAAAAATAAAGAACCAGAGTTTTAAAATCAACATGTGTAGAGGTGGATTAGTCTCCCACAACCAATAAATTAATCCCTCAGGCCAGGCTTTTTGAGAATAGATAAAACTAAACATCTCATCATCCCAAAAGTCGCCGTATTGTAATAGGAAAAGAAAACGGATTATTGCACCGATTGTTATGATGGATATTAGAGGATAGTTTTTTTTAAGTTTTTGAAACATAAAATAGTAAGACCTGTCATTGCGAGGAATGAGAATACATGACGAAGCAATCCCAGTGGATTATCTGTGTTGCTGGTGCACTGGGATTGCTTCATCGTCCTGTATTTCATCAGGGCTTCTCGCAATGACAGTTTTTTTACTCACTTTTCTTCTCATAGTCTGCCTTCCTCAATTCTTCAATTACATTTCCAAGATCACCATCCAAAATTCCTTCCACATTGCTCCAATTGTGCTTTATTCTGTGGTCTGTAATTCTATCCTGTGGAAAGTTATAGGTTCGAATTTTTTCACTACGGTCACCACTTCCAATCTGATCTTTTCTTTTTTCAGAAAGTTCGGCATCTTTTTTTGCTTGCTCTGCCTCATAAATACGAGCGCGCAAAACTCCCATGGCTTTTATTTTATTTTGTAGTTGAGATTTTTCATCTTGGCATTGAGCGACTATTCCGGTTGGTATATGCGTCAGACGCACAGCAGAGTAAGTAGTGTTTACACTCTGTCCGCCGTGTCCACCAGCACAAAAAGTATCTACTCGGATATCATTTGGACTGATTTCAATTTCCTCTTCTTCAATTACAGGTAGTATAGCTACACTGGCAGTAGAAGTATGAATTCGGCCCTGTTTTTCTGTTTCTGGAATACGCTGTACTCGATGAACTCCCATTTCATATTTCATATCTTTGTAAACTTGCTTGCCAATGATATTAAATATCACTTCTTTGTAGCCACCAATTTCAATTTGGTTTTCACTTATTAAATTAGTTTTCCAGCCACGATTTTCAGCATATTTCATATACATTCGCATTAGACTACCAGCAAAAAGTGCCGCTTCGTCACCACCAGCTCCGGCTCTGATTTCTACGATTACATCTTTGCTGTCCATTGGATCTTTTGGAAGTGTTAAAACAGCCAACTCTTCTTCAAGTTTTGTTTTCATGTCTTTTAATTCTGGTAATTCAGCTTCTGCCATTACTTTCAATTCTTCATCCTGCTCGCTAGTAATAATAGCCTCGGTTTCGCCTAGATTGCTTTCAATATTTTCTAATTCTTTAATTTTTTCCACTACTAATTTCAACTCATCATATTCTTGAGCAGTTTTTTTTAGTTTATTTTGGTCAGCAATAATCTCAGGATTTTGCAGATCCTGTTCTAAAGTTTCGTATTTGGTTTTTAGTTCGGTGTATTTTGGGTTCATAATTTTATCTTATTGTACGATTATTTTAGCATAAAAAGATACTTCTGGCGATTTTTTGAATTATAGGTGATAGATGATGGATGATAATGATACATTCTTTACGGGCTATCATTTATCCCCGAAGATGGATGCCCTGTGGTTATTATCTATCATTTATCATTATGATTTAGTTATATTTAACAAAAAAACAGATTCAAAAATATGAACCTGTTTTTTTTAATTTAAAGTAGCTATTTAGATTCAGTCTTTTTTGTTTTTTTGCCAGCTTCGTCAGTCTTTTTGGCTTTGGCAACTTTCTTGGCTTTTTTACCTTTTCTAACTGCAGCTGCAGCTTGTACTTTGCCAAGTTTTTCTTGGAATTTTTCTACACGTCTAGCAGTATCTACAAATTTTTGTTTTCCTGTATAAAAAGGATGGCACATATTGCAGAGCTCTACGCGGATTTCTTTTTCAGTAGAACCAACAGTAAAGTTGTTGCCACAGGCACAAGTTACTACTGCTTCATCATGATATTCTGGGTGAATTTTTGCTTTCATATGTATACGGATTACGGATAACGTGGATCTACGGATATTTGTAGATACACAGCTTATATTAGTGGCATGATTATAACATAGGGGTTATAAATTGTCAAGAGCTACTATACACGTATCACCACATAACACACGCCAACCCTATCAAGTCAAGTTTTTTGTCATGTGATACGTGCTATGTGTACAGCCTCTTGACTTTTTCCACCCTTTACATTATAATGCCTTTGCTTTATACTAATAATATAGAATACTATGGCTTCAGATATACTTACAATAATCCAAATAATCACAGCAATTGTATTAGTTGTGGTTGTTTTGCTTCAGCAAAAGGGCTCAGGATTGGGTGCTGCTTTTGGTGGTTCTGGTGGTTTTACTAGTACTAAACGAGGAGCAGATAAATTTCTCTTTCAAGCCACTATTGTGGTCTCTATAATTTTTTTTGGGGTAGCTATACTTAGTTTGATATTCTAATCCTGACTAAGTCAAAACAAGCTTCTTCTTACCCAAGAAATGAAAAATGCCTTTTCTCTATAATATAGAAGGGCTCTTTATATGTTTTCATCTCTAAAAGACCAATTTAAAAAATATTGGGAAAAATTAAAACGTTCCCAAATAAAACCCATTAGGACACACCACCATGATGTCGCTCTTTTGCGTCGCGCCCATGGTAGAAATTTTCCAAGACCAAAGCAGATTGTGCGGGTTGGTAAGTTTTTAAATGAAAAAGAGAAGAAATTGATTTTAATAAGTCTTTTGGTATTTTTCATTGGTTTTATCTGGGTGTCGTCAGAGTTTGTTAAAAATCATAGGGTGCAGATGCCAGTAGCAGGTGGTCGTTACATAGAAGCTATGGTAGGTGCGCCAAAATTTATAAATCCAGTATTTGCTTCGACCAATGACGTGGACAGTGATATTTCTCGCTTAGTTTTTTCTGGTCTTATGCGTTTTGATGAAAAACATCGTCTGGTTCCAGATTTGGCTGTCAAGTATGAGGTAAGTGAAGATAAAAAGGTTTATACTTTTGAATTGCGCCAAGATGTGCTTTGGCATGATGGGGAATCTTTTACTGCTCGAGATATTTTATTTACCTTTGAAACTATACAAAATTCTTTAGTTGGTAGTCCTTTGCAAGTTAGCTTTCAGGGAATAGGAGTTTCAGTCTTAGGTGATTTTAAAGTTCAATTTGTTTTACCAGAACCATTTTCTCCATTTTTATCTAGTTTAACTGTTGGTATTATTCCAGAACACCTTTGGTTCGATGTACCACCAGAGCAAATGCGACTTAATTCCTTTAATTTACAACCCATTGGTTCAGGGCCTTTCAAATTTAAAAAATTAACAAAAAATGAAACTGGTTATATTTATGATTACGAACTAGAAAGTTTTGCAGAGTACTATCGCCAAGTTCCATTTTTAAAAGAATTTGTTTTTCAATTTTTTTCTGAGTATGAAGGGCAGGGCGGAGCCATTGATGCCTTTCGAGAAAAAAAAGTTACTAGTTTGAATTTTGTACCAAATGCTTTACGTGATAGAGTAGAACGCAAGTATACACAGTTACATGTAATGGAATTACCTCAATACACCGCCTTATTTTTTAATGATAGTAAACAGACTCTTTTGAAAGATAAGGGTCTGCGTGAAGCCTTATCATATGCCACAGACAAACAAAGAATACTAAATGAAGTTTTGAGAGGCGAAGGTTATATAATAGATAGTCCAATTTTACCAGGTTTTCCTGGCTATGATTCTGAACTAGGAAAGGTTGATTATTCTTTTGAAAAAGCTAATGAATTACTTGATAAGGATTGGGAGCGAGTGGGAGCTGAAGATTATAAAAATGCTAGAAAAGAAAAATTAATAAAAGAGTGGGATGAAAATCAAGCAAAAATATTAGCTGAACAAACTACTTCAACTGTTGATATGGACGCAGAGATTGAAGAAGCTAGTGAAGTTGCGGTGGAAGAAATAACAGGAGAGACTGCTAGTACCACACGTGAATTAGCAGAAAAAGAAATTAATGAATTGCTTGATAATGAATTACAAGAGGCTCAATTATTTTATCGTGAAGATAAGAGTGGCAATATTTTGGAACTTACAATTACGACTGTTGAGAATGAAGAATATAAAAAGACTGCAGAACTAATAGCTGGTCTATGGCAGAATATTGGTTTGAAAACGAATTTAGAATTTGTCGAGCCAAGAGATTTTTCTCGCAAGGTTTTGAAAGATAGGGATTATGATATTTTACTTTATGGAGAAATAGTTGGTAATGACCCTGATCCATTTCCTTATTGGCATTCTAGTCAAGTTGATTATCCGGGTTTAAATTTGGGTGGATATATAAACCGCAATGTTGATGCACTTATAGAAAAAGCTAGAGAGAGTACAGATGAGAATGAAGTAATAGAGTCTTACAAAAAATTTCAAGAAATTTTAATTGCAGAAATACCAGCAGTATTTTTGTACATGCCAACTTACACTTATGCTACCACAGACGAAGTTTTTGGGATTGATGTGGTGCGTATTTCTCATCCATCAGATAGATTTGCTGATGTTGTTACCTGGTATACGAAGACGAAAGGGAAATGGAATTTTTAAAATACTTCTCTGAATTAAGGATAAAGGATACAAGTTACAAGATACAAACAAATTTCAAATATCAAATTACAAATTCCGTAATTATATTATTTGGGATTTGTGGATTGATTATTGTTTGTTTCTTGTATCCTTGTTTCTTAATTTTTAGGCCGAAGTGGTGAAACGGTAGACACGCATGCTTCAGGTGCATGTGGGAGCAATCTCGTGCGAGTTCAAATCTCGCCTTCGGCACAAATTATTGCTTGTCATAAAAGAGCAATAAAATCTTCTTTAATCTAAAATTTAATAATTATATTTTTATGGATACAAAAAACAAGTCCGCCTTGGGTGGAAAGCCTGCAACTAGCAGGCAAAACAATCCTCCTACGCTAAAGCTTCGGAGGACAAAGACGTCTTATGGTAGTCGTCCTTCTACGGGCACTAATCAAAAGCCAAAACAACATAGCGGAAAACAAGGTGGAAAGCATTATAACAAGTTTGCTAACTCCAAAAAGACAGCAATGTCTTCTATCAATAACAGTCCAAACTTGCGCATCATTCCTATTGGAGGTTGCGAAGAGGTTGGTCGTAATATGACAGTTTTCGAATTCAAAGACGATATTATAATTCTTGACATGGGGATTCAATTTCCTGAAGAAGACATGCCAGGAATTGATTATATTGTGCCGAATACTAAATATTTGGTTGGCAAAGAAAAAAATATTCGGGGTGTAATCTTTAGTCATGGACATTTAGATCATATTGGTGCTGCTCCGATTTTGTTAGAAAAATTAGGCAATCCAAAAATTCTTGGTCGTGATTTAACTTTGGCTCTTATCAAGCATAAGCAGGAAGATTACAAAAAAGGTACGGCCAAGAATTTGAAAACAATGCAAATAAAAAGCATTAAAGATGTTGTAAGACTTGGTAAATTTACTATTAAGTTTTTTCAAGTTGAGCATTCTATTATGGATGCTGTTGGTGTTATTATAGAAACTCCAAATGGTACAGTAATTCATCCAGGCGACTGGACATTAGAGCGTGATGAAAGTGGAAAACCAACGGTGGATTATCGAGAGTTGCAAAAATTAAGAAAACCAACAGTACTGATGCTCGAAAGTCTCGGGTCTCTTCACACCAAACGCTCTGGAAGTTATAAGGAAATGTATAATAATCTTTTTAATATTTTGAAAGGAGCTGAGGGTCGTGTAATTATCGGAACTTTTTCTTCTCAAGTAGAAAGAATAAAATGGGTAATTGACGCTGCCCAACAACTTGGTAAAAAGGTAGCTCTTGATGGCTACAGTATGAAGATGAATATTGAGATGGCTCAAGAACTTGGTTATGTAAAAATTAACAAAGGATTATTGATTGATATAAAAAAAATAGGTAGTTTGCCAGATAAAAATGTAGTGGTAATATGTACTGGAGCTCAGGGTGAAGAAAAAGCAGTCCTTTCTAGAATAATAGCAAAACAACATCGTTATGTTCAATTAAAAAAGTCTGATACTATAATTTTTTCCTCTTCAGTTATTCCAGGCAACGAGAGAACGATTCAGCGCCTAAAAGATAATATTTATCGCCAATCTGATCATGTGATTCATGGTGAGATTATGGATGTACATGTTTCTGGTCATGCGACTCGCGAGGATATTTGGGAAGTGATAGATCAAATAAAGCCAACTTATTTTATTCCAGTCTATGCTAATCATTATTTCTTGAAAGAAGCCAAGAATCTAGCAGTATCAAATGGTTTTGATAAAAACAAAATATTTGTGCCAGACAATGGTTCGGTAATAGAAGTAAACACAAAGACTGCCAAGATGCTAGACAAAAAAGTACCAAGTGATTATGTTTTTGTTGATGGCTTGGGAGTAACTGATACTCAAAATATAGTAATTCGCGATCGCCAAGTTCTCGCTGAGGATGGAATGGTAGTAGTGATTGCTACTATTGATACAAAAACTGGTCAGCTAATTCAAAATCCAGATATTATCTCTCGTGGTTTTGTATTTTTGAAGGAAAATAAAAAACTTATTGAAGACGTAAGACATAAAGTAAAAAAGATGGTAACAGAATCTGATCCTAAGACTTGGGCGGACACTAATCAGATTAGAAATGATATTCGCGACAAAGTCGGACAGTTCTTGTTTACAAAAACAGAGAAGAGACCGATGATATTGCCGGTTGTGATTGAAGTGTAGCCAGCCATAAGTTGTAAGTCATAAGCCGTAAGTAAAAAATCCGACCTGTTGGTCGGATTTTTTTTATCCCCTCCTTTCGAAGGAGGGGTGGATTCCGATTCGCATCGGAAGACGGGGTGGTTTTACCCCCTCTAGAGAGGGACAAGACACGAAGTGCTTGGGGGTGTGTTATCAATATGGTATTTACTAATTCTATATTAATGCGAGTACCACCCCCGCCTGCTATGCCTATTTACTCTCAATAATAGACTATAGCGGGCGAGGCATTGGCGGGCAGGCCACTCGATTTGACTGCGGCCAAATCGTAGTGCCCCTCCTCCACAAGGAGGGGATAAATACTGTCTTTCTTTAATATTAATGCAATAGCATTTGTCCATCGACAAGAGCTATACCTTTGACATAGGGATGATGAGGTTTGTTTATCCACAGCCATAATTTGACTTAACAAAAGCTTTGTATTACTATAGTACTACAGTACTATAGTAATACAAACTACAAAAGTATGGTTAAAGAAAAATTTGTCAAAGATTTGATTCACAATCTAACACAGATTCAAAATGATAAAAACATGAAGAATTTTTTGGATGTGCTTTTGACTGATTCTGAATTTGAAGACTTGGCGACTCGTTTGCAGATTTTCAAAAAATTACTTGTTGGTGAAGTACAGCGAGAAATAGCCGAGCAACTAGAAGTTTCTACAACCACAGTTACTAGAGGAGCAAATGAACTTAGAAATAAAAAAGATAAAGTTAAGAGAATGATTCAACTTTAAGCATGTAAGCAGAATAAGTAATAAGCAGATTAAGTACATATTTGTAATTTGGAAATTGAAATTTGTTTGTCCCCGAAGAGGGGTGCCATGTGGGTAGAAATTGTAACTTGTAATTTTTTTAAAAAAAATATGTTGGAGAATAGAATATATATAATGAGTAGTTGGTGGGCTGTCTGGCGATGCGGACAGTAGTTTTAGTTTTTATTTTTTAAACTAGCTGTCCAGATGGACAGTTTTTTATTATTTAATTTTAAATATATGAACAATCTAAAACAATTACCAAATAAAGAAGGATATTTTGGTGAGTATGGTGGGCAAATAATACCACCACAACTAAAACCAATTTTTGACGAGATTGCGGTGGAGTATGAAAAAATAAAAAATGATCCAGAGTTTATTGAGGAGTATAATTCTCTTCTAAAAAACTATGTCGGTCGGCCATCACCATTATATTTTGCCAAAAATTTAACTAAAAAATTAGGTGGGGCAAAAATATACTTGAAGCGTGAAGATCTCAATCACACCGGTGCGCACAAAATAAATCATTGTCTGGGCGAAGCATTGCTTGCTAAGAAAATGGGCAAGACAAAATTGTTGGCTGAAACTGGTGCTGGTCAGCATGGTGTGGCTTTGGCTACGGCGGCGGCGATTGTTGGGATTGATTGTGAAATTCACATGGGAGCAATTGATGTGGCCAAACAACATCCAAATGTTATTCGCATGAAGCTTCTTGGTGCCAAAGTGGTGACAGTTGAACAGGGTGGTAAATGTTTCAAAGATGCAGTTGATAGTGCTTTTGGCGCCTTTGTACAAGATCCACAAAATATATTTTTTGGGATTGGTTCAGTGGTGGGACCACATCCATTTCCAATGATGGTGCGTGATTTTCAATCAATCGTCGGTCGCGAAGCCAGAGAACAGATTTTACAAGTTGAAAATCGTTTACCAGATTATTTAATGGCTTGTGTTGGTGGCGGATCAAATGCGATTGGATTATTTCATGAGTTTTTAGACACGGAAGTTAAAATGATCGGCGTGGAACCAAGTGGCAAAAGTTTTAAACCTGGTGATCACGCGGCGACATTAACTTTGGGCAAGCCCGGACAGATTCATGGTATGTTTACCTATTTGCTTCAAGATGAAAAAGGTGAGCCATTACCAGTTCATTCAATCGCTTCAGGACTTGACTATCCTGGAATCGGACCGATTCATGCGGATTTAAAAGATAAAGAACGAGTTGAGTATGTATGCGCTAATGATGAAGAGGCTTTATCAGCTTTTCAGGAATTATCCAAAGTGGAAGGAATTATTCCAGCCTTAGAAAGCTCTCATGCCATTGCTCATGTTATAAAATTAGCTCCCACTTTAGATAAAGATAAGATTATAATAGTTAATTTGTCTGGGCGAGGAGATAAAGATGTGGATTATGTGGCAGAGAGGTTGGGGATTTAAATTATAGAATGTGGAATTCTGAATGTAGAATATCGAGAAACAAGTGATGGTAACACTTGTTTTTTGGTGTATAATTTAGTATTATATAGATAATAACTAACCAGTAAGGATACATTAAATAATTTCCAAATAACAATTTTCAAATAATTTCCAATTTTCAAATCACAAAATTGGAAATTGAAATTTGTAATTTGTTTGGAAATTGTATCTTGTATCTTGTAACATAACGATCTTATGTCAAAAAAACCTATAATCGTCTCAGGTATTCAACCAACTGGCAATCTCCATGTTGGCAATTATTTGGGTGCAGTAAAAAACTGGGTAGAGCTACAAAATTCAGGCAAGTATGAAATGTATATTTTTATTGCTGATCTGCATTCTTTGGCTGGTAATATGTCTGCGAAAGAACGCCATGAACAAATAATTCGTACTTCGGCAGAATTAATTGCTTCTGGTATTGATCCAGACAAAACAACTTTGTTTGTTCAGTCTCATGTGGCTGAACATGCCGAGCTAGCTTGGATTTTTAATTGTGTGACTCCGATTGCAGAATTAGAACGAATGACTCAGTTCAAGGATAAGTCACAGCAACAGTTAAAAAATATAAACACTGGACTTTTCACTTATCCAATTTTACAAGCTGCTGATATTTTACTTTATCATGGCCAGATGGTGCCGGTTGGGCAGGATCAGATTCAACATGTTGAGCTGACTCGCGATGTTGCTCGTTGGTTTAACAAGCGTTACGATAAGTACTTCCCAGAAACAAAACATTTGCTGACAGAAATTCCAAAAGTGATGAGTTTGCTTGAACCAGGAAAGAAAATGAGTAAGAGTTTGGGTGAGGGTCATGTGATAGAATTGGCAGATGAGCCAAATGTGATTGAGAAAAAATTGAAAAAAGCTGTTACTGCGAGTGCTGGTGGTGAGGGTGCACCCGGTGTGCAGAATTTACTCTTACTATTGAAACAGTTTGGTGACGAAGCAGTTTACAACGGCTTTGTACAAGCTGAGATGGATGGCACGATTCGTTATGGTGATTTGAAAAAAGAAGCTGGTAATGCGATTGCTGAGTATTTTGCCGAATTTAGAGTCAAACGCAATGAACTTATGATGAATCATGATGAACTTGCCGAGATTTTAATTGCCGGAGCTGATAAAGCAAAGCCAGTGGCAGAGAAAACGATGGAAGAGGTGAGGAAGTTGGTGGGAATAAGATAGATTTATGAATTACAAAATTTCTATTATTGTGCCTGTCTTTAATGAGAAAGAAAGAATTCTTGAGTCATTAAAACAGCTAAAAAATTTAGAATTATTAAATAAAATCGCTCAGTTTATTATTGTTGACGACGGGTCATCTGATGGGACTAGGGAAATTTTAGAGAATTCGACTTTTTTTCAAGAGTCGAATTTCTTTTTTGTTGGTTTAGAAAAAAATTATGGTAAGGGTTATGCTATTCGACAGGGTTTGAAAAAAGTTGAGGGCGAGTATACTATTATTCATGATGCGGATTTGGAGTATGATCCAGAAGATATTTTAAGACTTTTGGATCATGCTGAAAAAAATAGTCAATCTATTCTTTATGGATCACGAAACTTAGGATCACAGTCAAGAGGTAAGTGGTTGTTTTACTGGGGTGGAAAATTGGTGACATATATTACAAATTTTTTGTTTAATCAAAGACTAACTGACGAAGCGACTTGTTATAAATTATTTAAGACTGATTTTTTAAAATCATTCAATTTAACTTGCTGTGGTTTTGAATTTTGCCCGCAAGTGACTGGTCTGGCTTGTCTGAGTGGGCAAAAAATTAAAGAGATTCCCATTTCCTACCATCCAAGAAATAAGGCAGAGGGTAAAAAGATAAATTATTATGATGGCTTGAAAGCAGTATTAGAATTATTGCGAGTTAGATTTTTGTTTAATATTAGAGGATTATCTTTTTTAGTTTTTGCTTTTGTTTTTATTATTTATTTTTTTACTTGGCCATCTTTTTTCATGGGTTATGAAGAGGAAACTGCCAGATCAGCATTGTCACTCTTGGCTGGAAAATATGAGATAAGGCGAGCGGGGATTGGGGCAACAATTTTATATATTCCTTGGGCCATAGTTGGCAAACTATTATTTTCTTTAGAAAAACAAGTTATTTCCTTCTTGACTTTGGTACCAGTTTTTTATTCGGCTTTGACATCTGGTTTTATTTTCTTAATCTTGGCTAAGTTTTTCAAACGGAATATTGCGATTATTACAACTTTGATAATTTCTTTTGGTAGCCTCATGTGGCCATACAGCAAGATCGGGATGGAATATCAGGCAATGTTATTGCTTACAATTATTGCTTATCTTTTAATAATTTGGAAAGAAAATAAACATAGTAGTAAGACTTTATATGTTCTTGGTTCAGCAGTTTTCTTTTTAATTATTACTAAATCATATGGTATTGTGTTTGCTTTACCAGTTTTGATTTATATATATCTCAATTTAAAAACTGATAAGAAAAAAATATTCAATGTTTTCTATAAAATTATTTTACTATCAGGCTCGGCCTTTTTGTTAAATTTTGGTTTGAATTTAATTTTCTTAGGAAAATTGACTGGGGCCTATAGTCTGGCACACGAATTTCAGATCTGGACGTGGTGGGAAGGTTTTTATGGAATATTTTTTTCTGTAGGTCGCAGTATTTTTATTTATAGTTCGCTTTTGATTTTAAGTTTGTTTTTTTGGAAGAAGTTTTTTCGTGAAAGACGAGATTTGGCTTATTTTATTCTGGTATCTTTTGGTTTGCTGTTGCTTATTACCGCTCCCTTTAGTTATTGGACAGATGAGACTTTGTCAGTTAGAAAATTAGTCCCAATTATTCCTCTACTACATTTGCCCTTGGCTTATTTAATAAGTTATTTTTCTGATTACAAACGAGTAGTAAAATTATTTTTAATTTTCTTTATTCTCGTGTCTTTTTATGTACAGTTTGTAAATTCGCTTTACCCATATTGGGAGCAATTGTCTTTGCTTAGAAATTATAAATTAAATACCCTATCAGTTATGCGCTATAGTCCACAATTATCACATTTGGCTATAAATAACAGTCTGTTTTTTTCTTTTGTAAATCAAAAATTATCCAATGAAACTACTAGTTTTGATTTTGTAGAAAGAGCTTGGATGAATGAGGGTGGGATGCAGGAGGTTTTATTGGATATGAAATATGATTTGTCGGGTATGGGTGAGCCAAAGATTTTTTATTATAATACTGAGAGAGCATCCAATCGGGCGGCTTTTTTGTTGATTGAGTTTTTTAGTTTGTCTTTTTTATTAATTTTATTATATATAAATTGGAAGAATAATAGATTGATTGATAGCGATTAGCTAATGGCTTAAGTGGATATTTTGCTAATTTGACAAGCCACCCTCAACGGTGGTTTTTTGTTTGATTTTATGCTAAAATGACATCCTATGCACGAAAGAGAAACACAATTAGCTGAAGCGCCGATAAAAAAATTATTATGGAAATTATCTGCACCGGCCATGGTGGGGATGTTTGTGGCGGCTTTGTATAATATAACTGATACAATTTTTATTGGTAGAGCAGTAGGTATTTTAGGAATTGCAGGTATTGCGATTGTTTTTCCTGTTCATATGTTGATAATGGCAATTGAACAAACTATTGGGATAGGTGGGGCTTCATTTATTTCTCGCAAGTTGGGTGAACGAAAAAAAGAAGAAACAGAATTTGCTCTAGGAAATATTGTTTCTCTAATTATTATTTCGAGTATCACCATGACTGTTTTGGGGCTTATTTTTATAAAACCTCTTTTGATTATCTTTGGTGCGACGGATAATATTCTACCTTTAGCTGTAGAGTATGCCAATATAATTATATTGGGAATTATATTTTTTTCTTTTGGTATGGTGGGTAATAATTTGATTCGCGCCGAAGGTAATGCCAAAGTAGCTATGATTGCGATGTTGGTTGGGGCAGTCCTCAATATTATTTTGGATCCGATTTTTATTTTTGGTTTTGATATGGGCATGACAGGTGCAGCTTTAGCAACTGTTTTGTCGCAGATTGTCACTTGTATGTATGTTATGTATTATTTTTTTTCAGGAAAGAGCATATTAAAATTTTATTGGAAGAACTTAAAATTAAAATTTTATATTGTAAAAGAAATAACAGTAGTTGGGATATCTTCTTTTGTGCGAATGGGGTCTAGTAGTATAATGGCAATAGTTTTGAACAATACTTTGGCAATTTATGGTGGTGATATTGCGATTGGTGTTTTTGGGATAATTAATCGTTTATTAACATTTATATTTTTACCATTAATCGGAATTGTACAGGGGATGCAACCTATAATTGGTTATAATTTTGGCGCTAGGGCTATGGGGCGAGTAAGAGAGACAGTGAAGTTATCTATAAAATTTACTACTTACAGTGCTTTCGGAGCTTTTGCTGTCTTAGAGATTTTTTCGAGACCTCTGCTCCAGGTTTTTACTAATGATCTTGAAGCAATAAAGATGGGTGTGCCAGCTATGCGGATAGTAGCTATAGCTTTTGCAACTATTGGTTTTCAAGTTGTTAGTGCTGGTTTGTATCAGGCTATGGGTCGTGCCAAAGAGTCTTTATTTTTGTCTTCACTCCGTCAGGTTATTTTATTAATTCCACTTGTAATTATTCTCCCACATTTTTGGGGTTTATTAGGTGTATGGATTGCTTTTCCAATTGCCGATGGTTTGGCCGGGGCTATTACTTGGTGGATGTATAGACGAGAGATGGTGACGTTGAAGTAAAAGCACTGTCTGTCATTGCGAGGAATTTGAAACAATGACGAAGCAATCCCAGCCTTTGGCAGTATTAAAGAATGGGATTGCCGCGTCGCCCTGTATTTCATCAGGGCTTCTCGCAATGACAGAATGGTTTTTTTAATAATTTTGTAGTATAATATCTCCATAATCAGTTTTAATCAGTTTCAATCAATGCTATGAAATATCTAATCGCCCTATTCGCCATTTTAGTTGGTACAATTCTTGTAATCAAGACTGAATGGTTTATTCAAAATTTTGGTACCAGCACTTGGGCAGAAGAACATATGGGGACATCAGGTGGTACTCGTTTATTCTATAAGTTAGTTGGTGTTGCTATTATTTTAATTGCCTTTTTAGGTATTAGTGGATTATTAGGCGATATGGTTTTGGGATTTTTTGGAAAACTTTTTACATTCTAAAGTAAGGATTAAAGAGCAAGGATTAAGGAATAAAATATGATTAGCAAAACTAATCCGTTATATGTAAAAGCAGACTTGTTAGCAAAAGAAGTATATAAAACTATTCCTTTATTTCCTAAGCATGAGATATATTGTTTATCATCTCAATTACGTAGAGCAGCGATGTCAGTTGTTTTGAATATCGTTGAGGGTTTTGCCAGACAGGGTGAAAAAGAGTTTAGAAGATTTTTAATAATTTCTTTCGGTTCCTTAGAAGAAACTAGATATATTTTAGAGTTTTCATTTGAACAAAAATATATAAACGAAGAAAAATATAATCAGTTAAATAATATTTGTGATGAGGTTGCTAAAATAATCTGGTCAATAATACACCCTAAAGAGAAATAAAACAATTACTCCTTATTCGTTATTCCTTAATCTTTAACTATGTATCACTCCGGCAATCAAATGGTAGACCCTTATGTGGTCTTTGAAAAAGCTAGAATACTTCCTGGTATGCACGTGGCTGATTTTGGTTGTGGTCGTACTGGGCATATGGTGTTTCCAGTTTCTAAAATTGTGGGTGAGATGGGCGTGGTCTATGCAGTAGATATTCTAAAAAATGTATTGGAACAAGTAAAAAAACGGTCTGCATCTTCCGCAATGTTGAATATTCAAATAGTCTGGGGTGATTTAGAGAGAAAAAATGGTGTAGCTGTCCCAAAAAATATTTTAGACGTAGCTCTATTAGTTAATACTTTAGTGCAAACGAATGATCATCTGCAAGTTCTAAATAATATTCTACCACTTTTGAAAGAAAAATCTAGAATTGTGGTTGTTGATTGGGCAAAAAAAGGTCTAGTATTTGGACCTAGTGATGATAGGTTTATAAATTTTGATGAAGTAAAATCTTGGGCACAGAAAAATGGATTGGCAGTGCAAGAGGAGTTTGAGGTGGGTAAATATCATAGGGGGGTGGTGTTGTATAAACATGATTAGTGATAAGGTAATATACCAATATACAAATAATATAATTACATTGTTATATTGCCACATTGTTATATTGTGTAATGATACACACTTAGAAAGTTTAATTAATATGACAAAAACAGAGAAACAAGAAATCGGCATTTGGGGAGAAGAACAAGCTTCTCTTTTTTTAATTGAAAAAGGTTATGAGATTATTGCGCGTAATTATGGTTATAAAAAAGGCGAGATAGATATAATTGGTTGGACAAAAGATAGAGATGAAGTTTCTGGCGATTGGAGAAAGGTGTTGGCTTTTGTTGAAGTAAAAACTCGTAGTTTTGGTCATGATAGTGCTGAGCGGGCGGTTGGTTCTGATAAGGCGAGAAAAATAAAACAGACCGCAGTTCGTTTTTGTTTTGAAAAAAATATTAATCCGGATGAGACTTGGATAAAGTTTGAACTGGTCTGCGTCTATTTTGATTCGGGATTTAAGAACGTTGAGTTTAAGAAATATATTATTCCGAGTCGGTTGTTTGAAGGAGGCCATTATTAATTTATTGGTAAGTAGATTTATATTGTGTTTATTTGTTTTTTAATTATAAATTGAGTATAATTTATATATTATATAAAAATTGCATACTATGATAGTAGAAAATGAACCAGTTGGTTCTTCTCAAGAGACAGTTGATTTATTAAAAATCCGTGGTGGGAAAAAGGCGGTTTCATCTTTTGTGGGTTTTTGTGCTGGATATGTAATAATAATTCTTTCGATATTGATAATGTCTGTTGATTTTGGATTTATTAGTGAAAGATTTGAATCTGTGATTGATAATATCGGGTTAGTTTTACTGCTTGTGGGTGTTTGTGTATTTTTCTTTTCTCATCGATTTATTTTTAACCCTTTTAATATAGCAAGATTTGTAAAGTGGTTGCTTAATAATAGAAAATCATTAACTAGGCCACCTTCTTCTACTACCAAAAGATAGAAATGTCTTATCTATTGACAAAATCCTCAAAATGTGCTATAATATATTTATATAAAGTAACCTACAAAATAGGTTGCTATTTTAAAACTAATTAACCAATAAACAATTTTATGTCAGAAGTAACAAAAGCCATCCAGTTTATCTGTGATGAAAAGGGTCTACAATATGAAGAAGTATTAGATGCCATTCAATCTGCGTTAGGTGCTGCCTATCGTAAGGATTTTGGTAATCGTCAACAAAATATCCAAGTAATTTTTGATCCTGAGACTGGAGATATGAAAGTTTGGGATGAAAAGGAAGTGGTAGAAGATGTTGAAGAAGAAAAACTGGAAGCTGATCAGGAAGAGCTATCTCGTCTTCGTGAGGAAGCAATGAAAGAGGGGCGTGAGCTTACTGATGAAGAGACCGAAGGTTTGTCCAAGTTTAATCCAAAGACCCAGTTAATGTTAAGTGAGGCTAAAGAACATGATAAAAAAGCCAAGGTGGGTCAGATTTTAAAAATTGATTTGGAAGTGCCTGGTGAATTTGGTCGCATGGCTGCTCAGACTGCCAAGCAAGTTGTTATTCAACGTTTGCGTGAAGCTGAGCGTAATACTGTTTACGATGAATTGAAAGAAAGAGTAGGAGAGTTGATAAATGGTGTAATTCAGCGTCGTGATCGTAGCGGTGCTATTATTATTGATCTTGGTAAAGTAACCGGATTACTTCCTGCCAATGAACAAATTAGAGGTGAACAATATAAACCTGCTTCTCGTATGCGTTTTTATATTCAAGCAGTAGAGATGGGTACTCGTGGTTTGGAAATTGTTCTTTCTCGTTCAAGTGCTAAAATGGTAGAAGCAATTTTTACCGAAGAAATTCCTGAGATTAATGCTGAGTCTGTAGAAATTAAGGGTATTGCCCGCGATCCTGGTTTTCGTTCAAAAGTAGCTGTGCACACAGACGATGATACTATTGATCCAATTGGATCTTGTATTGGTCAGCGTGGGTCTCGTATTACTACTATTATTGATGAGCTCGGTGGCGAAAAGATTGATATTATTCAATACAGTGATGATTCTGTTAATTATATTAAAAATGCTTTATCTCCAGCTAAGATTGATTCAGTAGAACTTAATGAAGAAGACAAAGAAGCTACTGTAAAAGTAGTAGAAGATCAATTTTCATTAGCCATCGGTCGTGGTGGTCAAAATGTTCGTCTAGCAGCTGAATTAACTGGTTGGAAAATTAATGTAGTGCAAAAAGAAGGAGAAGTGGTAGTAAGTAGCGAAGATGGTGTTGAAAAAGTTGAGGAAGCTGTTAAAAAAGATACTGAAGACGGAGAAAAAACTGAGGACGTGGAAGTGAATGAGGAAAAAGAGGGTGAGGAAGCTGGAAGCGAAAAGCCAAAGAAAAAAGTTGCCAAAAAAGTTACCGAGAAGAAAGAGAAAAAAGAAGAGAAAGAAGATGAAGAAAAATAAAGATTAAAAGATTAGAAGATTATTAAAAACCGCCCCAGAAACGGGGCGGTTTTTTGTTTTGTAATAAATATTATTTTACAACTTTAACCCTCCCGACTTCGCCAGTTTTTAATCTGACTTTTATTCCGTGGGGATGAGTAGTGGAGTTGGTTAAAATATCTTCTACGATTCCGTCAGTTAGTTTTTCAGTCCGTTGGTCTTTTTTTAAGACTATAGAGACGTGAGCTCCTGGTTTTATATTGGCGCGTTTTTGTCCACTCATATTATTTATAATGATTATAGATACACGGATCTAACGAATTAGACAGATTAGAACGGATTTGTTTGTATTCGTTAGATTAGTTCAATTCGTGTATCTATTAAACAATTTATGTTATTTGTTTGTTGTGTCCAGGATTGCTTCTGCAATCATCATACCATCCACCGCAGAACTAACAATTCCACCAGCATAGCCAGCACCTTCTCCGGTGGGGAATATTCCGGCGATATTGGATTGCATTGTTTCTTTATCACGAGTAATTCTTAGTGGTGAGGATGATCGAGTTTCAATCGCAGTCAGCACTGCATCCGGATGAGCAAAGCCGTGTATTTTTTGATCTAGTTTTGGCAGGGCTTCTCGTAGACTGTCAGCAACAAAATATGGCAAGCAACTGTTTAGTGATGTTGGAGTAGTACCTGGTTTATAACTTGGCTTAACACTTTTTATTTTAGTAGATTTAATGCCATCCAAAAAATCTCCAACAAGTTGAACAGGGGCATAAAAATTACTACCACCAACTTCAAATGCTTTTTTTTCCCATTTTCTTTGAAATTCAATTCCTGCTAGTGGGTGGTCTGATTCAAAATCACGCCCGCTAACATTTACAAGCAAAGCAGAGTTTGAGTTTTCACCGTCTTGGGCATATTCACTCATGCCATTGGTTACGACATAGCCTTCTTCGGTAGTGGATGGCATAACATAGCCACCTGGGCACATACAAAATGTATAAACACTGCGGTTGTCATCGCTGTGACTGACAAGTTTATATCTGGCTGATCCTAATTTTTCATTATTATAAAATTTGTCGTATTGAGATTTGTTTATCATCTCAGCTTTGTGTTCTATTCTCACGCCGATTGAAAATGGTTTTTGTTCTATATCTAATTTTCTATTAAACAACATCTCATAAGTATCGCGGGCAGAATATCCGATTGCGAGGACAAGTGTGTCGGTTTTTATTTCTTCATCACTATTTAAAACTACACCAACTAGTTTATTTTTTTCTATTTTTATATCGGTTAGCAAAGTATCAAAACGAACTTCACCACCAAGCTTGATAATTTGTTTTCTAATATTTTTTGCGACACCTCTAATTTTGTCAGTTCCAATATGAGGTTTGGCATCCCAGAGAATTGTATCGGGTGCGCCCGCTTTTACAAATTCATCAAAAATATATTTAATTCTAGGATTGGTAATAAGAGTATTTAGCTTTCCATCGGAAAAAGTCCCAGCCCCACCTTCACCAAATTGGATATTAGACTCAGTATTTAGCTTTCCAGTGTTCATGAATGTTTCTACATCTTTGATACGTGAATCCACATCTCCACCACGCTCTATCACCAAAGGTTTCAATCCCGCTTTTGCTAAAAGTAGTGCTGAAAACATTCCTGCTGGCCCTGTTCCTACAATAACGGGCCTTTTGTCATCCTGCCTGCCCGCCGTATTGGAGGGAGCGACCGTAGGGAGTCGAAGGATCCCCTCGTAAACATATGGTTCTTTGATTTCAATTCTATGATGCTTAATACTCTTTTCCGCGGAGACGGATCCGCCTTGCTGTGCACGCCTTGGGCTGTGGGCGGATAACTTTTTCAAAACCTCTGCCTCATTTTTTAATTCTAGTGTAACAGAATAAACAAAATATATCATCTGCCTTTTTTTCCTAGAATCTATGGCGCGTTTTGTTATTGTAAAGTTTTTTACTTCTTCAAAACCCAATCCCAAAAGCCCGGCAATTTTTTTCTGCAGTTCTTTGTCGGAGTGGGTGATTGGGAGTATTATTTGTTGGAGGGAGATCATGTGAGTTTTCAATTAAAAAAGATTTTTACTAGCTTAAAAAAGTTGCGGACTGGATGTGAGAAAAACTTATTGTAATTTTTCATGAGTGTTTTGGAATCCTCGTGCATTTCTCTTTTTGCTAGATCAAATGCATATTTTTTGTTAATTTTTGCCCATGCTTTAGCCATGTCAGCTTTATTTTTTGGTCCAGCAACTTCAATTTTTTTGGAGGTTCTAAAAATAACATGGTTTATTGACAGCCATAAAGATATAAACCTTGTGCTCATAAAATTTTCACTTTCAGAATCAATAATTGAAGGTATTAGAAGTTTAGGAAAAACTATATCTAGATCATTAAGATTTCCTAACACAAATGACATGTTCCATGTAGTATATAGGCTAGTCCAATCTTGACTAAATCTAATAACAGGAAAAAGATTTTCACTTTCAGTAATTGAATTATAAAATGCGTTTGTATTATTTTCGGGCACCACACTTTTTTTTTGAAATAATGTGTGTGGAGGATTATTATCTATGTCTTTTGATAAAATATGTGCACAAATTGCATTTGTTTTCAAACCTTTTTTGTATTCTGTTATTCCTGCTTCATATATATTAATTTTAACTAATTCATTTATATGTTCAATTCCATTTTTGTGTAGCGGAGATAATAACTTGTATTCCAAATAATTAATTTTTTTATTTTTTAATAATTGTTGTACCTCTGTATTTTTTAGGTGTGATTTGGTCAAGCCTCGTTGGATTTTAAGATAAATCATTAGAGGATCGAGTGAAAATGCTTTAGCAATTTTGAAATAATCATGTGATATTCTCAGTGCATGGGTAAAGGTGCTAAATATATGGGAAGTATTTAAGCCCAATGATTGTTCTTTCTTTTTATAATGATCTTGAACTTCAATAAAGAAATCGTGACTATTGCACATGGCTGCAGTCAAAATTTCTAATACATATGTTACATGTATTGATCTAATAACATGTTGTGAGGGTTTGAACCAGTTTTTTTCTATTGCTAACTCTGCAAATTCAATAATCGCGGGGTGTTTTGTTAGGAGTCCTTTTTTTATATTTTCAAACATTGGTTGTAAATCTTGTGGTTTTGAAACAATGTCTTTAAAGAGTTTGTGCATTATTTTGTGGGTAGTTTGAAAATCGTCCAATTTAAATTCTTTGAGAACATTATTTATAATTTGAGGATTTGTTTTCATGTTTTCTTGTAAACCAAAAGAGATCATTGTTTTTTCAATTATGTCTTCGGCTTGTTTTTTTGTATAGTATTTTATCATATTTTTGATAAAAATAGTTGGTTTTATTTAGTTTTATCATTACGTAGCTATGCTACGTAATAAATTATTTTCTCTTAACTACTCTAATTCCCTTTATCCCAAAAAATAATAAAATTAAAATTACTATTTTTAAAATATAATGATTATGTATATCTAAAAAATCTCTAGTCATGGGTGTAATTGTGAAAACCATTAGGTGGCTTATAATGCTGATTGGTAGTGCCAAAAATAACCAATTTCGTTTTGGAATATCTAGTCTGATTTTTAGAAATATTTTTGATAGCCAGGGAGCGAGTAGATATATTCCCAAAAACGATACTGCAAAATCAAAAACAGCATAATCAAGCACCCGGAATTGTCTAAGAAATTCTATAGTATTCATAATTTATTTTGATTAGTTATGTTTATATAGACCTAGTTTAGCAGATTTGAGGGGGAAAATCAAGGTGTACGAGGCTTCGCCGTAACCCCCTCCTAGCCTCCCCCTCATAGGGGGAGGGAGACAATGATATACCTTTTTGTGTTTGAGGTTAGCACTTGATAAAAATAGATTTAAATGTTATAATCATCTACGAATAAACAGTTAAACCAATAAACTAATAAACAATCTTATGGCAGCACTATTTCAAGCAATTTTATACCAACCACTATTTAACGTTTTTGTCGGGCTGTATAATCTGATTCCAGATGTTGGTATCGTTATTTTGATTGTAACAGTGTTGATCAAATTGGCGCTTTATCCTCTTACTTCGGCATCTATCAAGTCTCAGAAGGCTTTGACAGATCTTCAGCCAAAGTTGGATGAGCTAAAAAAGAAGCATAAAGACGACCAACAAAAAGTGGCTCAGGAGACCATGAAGATGTATAAGGAAAATAAAGTAAATCCGTTTGCATCTTGCTTGCCTCTTCTTATCCAACTTCCTATTTTGATTGCATTGTACTGGGTGTTGCGTCAGGGGCTTACTACTGATAATTTTGATACATTATATTCTTTTGTTGCTAACCCTGGTCATATTAATACACTATCTTTAGGATTTATCGAACTTGGAAAAGAAAGTTATGTTTTGGCGTTACTTGCCGGCGGAGCACAGTTTTGGCAGGCTAAGATGATGACTCGCAAAAAACCACCAGCCAATGCCGGTCCAGGCGCCAAAGATGAAGGCATGGCTACTATGATGAACAAGCAAATGCTTTACATGATGCCGGTTTTGACGGTTATAATTGGTATGAAGCTTCCAGGTGGTCTTACTCTATATTGGTTCTTGTCTACTTTGTTTATGGCTTTGCAACAGTTGGTTGTGTTTAAGAAGAAGGAGAAGATGAATAACCAGAGTGGTGGTGCGATTGAAGGGGAGATTGTGAAATAGGTTATTATACAGATATATTGTTATACTGTTATATTGTTGTGCTACACACAGAAGAAAGTATATTTTAAATTGTGGGTTTTATGCGATTTGATCTAAAACAATTGAAAAAGATGAGTGTGGAGACTGAACTGGGTTTGCGATTGGGGAGGGTTTTTAATATTATTTTTGATACTGAAGGTCAGAATGTCTTGCAGTATGAGGTGGGGAATTATTTTAATAAAAATCAATATTTAGTCAGTCGGGATCAGGTTGTTAAATTTACAGAAAATAAAATGATAGTGGAAGATAGTGTGAAGAAGATTAAGGTTGAAGAAGAAAAAGTGAGCGCACAGACAAAAGCTGAGCCGGTGATGATGAGGGAAGAAACGTAATGTAGAGACGCATACATTGAATGCGTCTCCAGTAATTGATGGGTTTACACTCGTCTTTTTTTATTGTTTATAAGCCTCGTAGAGGCGCACTGTTTGTAGTAGAAATAAAATTAAACATTAAACACAAGCTCCGTAGGAGCGGCCTGTTCTTTGAATGGGTTGAATAATACAGGTCGCTCCTACGGAGCTAAGTAATATTTCTAGTAGTCAAATTTACAAACAGTTGGCTCCTACGGAGCCAGTATAATGAATTTTCATACAGCAGTCTATCCGTATAGGGTGGGGTTGACAAAGTATCGCCATAAGAACCTCTTGGTCTTTTTATAAATTTGCGGTACACTATGGGTAATATGGAAGAAAAGATAAAACAATCTATTTTGCAGACATTGGCTTATTTTGATGTGTTTGATTACGGATTAACTTTTTTAGAAATATCTAAGTTTATATATACGGATAACGGATTATGCGGATCTACGGATTATACGAATAGTGGTATTTTGAATCAGCTAGCTAGTTTGATACAGTCGGGAGAGACACACCACAAAGAAGGTTATTACTTTTTACCTGGGCGAGAGGAAATTGTAGTAAAGAGGCAGAGGAATATTTGGTTTGTGGAGCGAAAGATGAAAAGGGCTTTGCGAGGTATAAAAAAGTTGGCGCGAGTGCCGTTTGTGCGAGCGGTTTTTGTTTGCAACACAGTCGCTGGTGTTGGGGTGGAAGAGGGTAGCGATATTGATGTATTTATAATTACGAAAAAAAGTAGGATATTTTTGGCACGAGCTATTGCAACTTTTTATTTGAGTTTGTTTAATTTGCGTCGAACTAAAAGAAAAATAAAAAATAAAATTTGTCTTAGTTTTTATGTGGCGGATGATAGTTTAAATTTACAAAGTATTGCTTTTGAAAATGATGTATACTTAATGTATTGGCTGGCTCAGTTAATTCCGGTTTATGATCCAGATAATTTATTAAATAGTCTACAAAAAGCAAATACTTGGGTAAAAAAATATCTATCAAATGCTTTTCAGTCTTATGATTTAATTCCAAGATGGAAAATTAAAAATGATAAATTTTGGCAAGGAGTTAAGAATTTTTTTGAGCGTGTTTGGAAAAGTAGTTATGGTGATTTAATAGAAAAACAAGCCAAGGAGATGCAACTAAATAAAATGAAGACGAATTATATGAGTGTGCAAGATGAAAATGATACTAGGGTGGTTGTGAGTGATAAGATGCTGAAGTTTCATGAGAAGGATCGAAGATTGGAATATAAGGAAATTTGGGAGAAGAGGTGTGTGGGTTTGAGTCCTAAGTCGGTAAGTGAGTAGAAGATATTAATAAAATACAAACAAAATATTAATAAAATATTATCTTCGCAAAACATGCATAATAGATATCTGATTTTAGGGAGAATTATGTGTTTGCAAGACAGAAGTAAGCCTTTAGATTTAATAGATTAAGCAGATAAACGAATAAATATTTTTTAATATTTTAATAATATTCCTTTAATATTTTTATGAGTTTTTTAAAGTCAATTAGCATAGAAAAATTATTGAAGGCTTTATTAGCCACCTTCCTCTTTGTATTACCCTGGCAAACAGTGTATATTTTCCGTGAAGTATTTTTAGTTGGGACAAAGATTGAATATTGGACATTGAATTTTTATGCGACGGAGATTTTGTTATGGTTAGTTGTGATTTTATTCATGGTGTGGTATTGGAAAAAGTTTAGATTTCAGATTGCAGATTTTAGATTGCGGATTTCTCGTGACCGTGTATTTATTTTTTCAATCTTACTTTTTGTTTTGTATGTTTTACTCTCTACCCTTTGGGCAGACGACAAATCTTTGGCATTACAACAATCTGTACATGTATTGGAAGCATTTTTATTATTTTTTATTTTGTTTTTAGGGTCTTTGAAATTTTCTGAGGTTGTGAAGTATTTGTTGCTTGGTAGTTTGGTCCCAGCGGTTTTAGGGATCGGACAATTTTTGTTACAAAGTACGTTTGCTTTCAAATGGCTGGGATTGGCCGAACATGTTTCATCTGAACCAGGTACTTCAGTTATTGTTGGTGAAGGTGTTGGGAGATGGTTGAGGGCTTATGGGCCATTCGCGCATCCAAACATATTCGGTGGTTACATAGCTATTATTTTAATCCTGGCCTCTGTTTATTTAAAAAGATTAAAAGATTGGAAGATTCCGCTAATTACTAGTTACTTATTACTAATTACTTCACTTTTTTTTACTTTTAGTCGTAGCGCTTGGATGGTGGGGGTTATTGGATTAATAGTTCATTGGTTTATTGGTTCTAGTAGAAAAATTATCTTACTACTTATTGCTTATAGCTTACTACTTACAGCTTTATTCTTTCCTCTAGTTCAAACTAGAATAATCAGCAATTCATCTCACGAAGTTGCATCAGTGACCGAGCGGGTGAGTGGTTATGGTGAGGCTTTGCAGATTTTTAAAACAAGTCCCTGGTTTGGAGTCGGTGCTGGTAATTATACAGTCTCGGCTTACAATCTCAATCCAAATCTAGAACCTTGGCAAATCCAGCCAGTACATAATGTGGGGCTTTTATTTCTAGTGGAGTTAGGGGCCGTTGGTGTTTTGGTAGGTTTGTTTACTGTAGTCAATCTATTGATGTTGTTAATGTCTTCTATAAAAAGAGAAAAGACCTATATTGGCTTATTGCTTATTGCTTATTGCTTATTGCTTTCATTTGACCACTACCTCTACACTTCTTACGTCGGTTTAGCGTTCTCAGGCATATACTGGGGTTTATTAGCCCGAGATCTCCACAGTTAATCCACGGTTTATACACATTTTGGCTTAAATAAGCCAAAAATTAATTAATTATCAGCATTGACAAGCTGGTTTTTTTGTGGGATAATGAATATATAAGCAAACAGACCCTGTTAAATAGCTTTATTTAACTAGGTAAACCGACTTTAGGTTTCTGGTGCTTGAAATGGGGGAATTTTAAAAACTGTATCAACTGAAGCTGTAAACAAGCCTAAAGTTGGTGATAGGCACGGAGTATTCGCTAGCGAGCTGGTGTTACTGACAGGCATCATCATCTCATATCTAGTCGGTACACTGAGCTTGTCTCCTACTTTGGGCTTTTTTGACCCTTGTATACGTACGTTTTTCTCTCCGGAGGATTTCGCAACGGATGGATAGGTAGTAATACTTACCAAACAGTTGACCGTCGGATCTTCGATCTTGCAGACAACGGAAGGATCAAGAGGCCCCTAAGGAGGAGACAACTATTTAGAAATTTAAGTACATACAATATATGCGTAGTTACCTACCTCCTCACGAGCATCGTGCTCGTCTAGACCTCGTCTAGTTTTGCTGTTTTGTTTGGGGCAAGTGTTGGTTGATCTGGACTACAAATCCAGTTCTCAGCGAATCTTACTATTATTAGTAAGAACATCGCACCCCATTTGTTTTCCTACTAAATGGTAAATCAATATGGCGAGGTTTTTTGTTTGGTTGGTTAATCCCGAAACTACACGAAGTGAGTGAGGGATCTTTCTTACTTGATACTTTCTTAATGTTGTCATGAAACGATTATATATAAACAGCATTGTGCTTTTACTTTTTGTAACCAGACTGCCTGCCTTTCGGCAGGGCTCCACATCAATATGTGTACTACTGTACTAGTACAGTAGTACATAAAATATTTATTCTGATACTATATACTAGCACACTAGTACCATAGTTTGTAACAGTGTAGTACTATAGTACTACACTGTTACAAAACACAAAAATCCCGATTTAATCAGGATCTTTGTCTTGTCCCCGATTTCGGTGCGACAAGAGCGGAAAATCGGGGGGGATCTCCTTGTGGGACAGGACGTCCCGGGGTGGGAAAGAACTAGAGGACCACGTGGAAGCCTGTCTCTTCGATTCCTTTGGAGTGTTGGGGTGGCACAGTGTCGAGCTGAATCCCATCTCCGGTTTCCAGCTCTTGGATGAAGTACTCAGAAGCGACGTCAGGGCGGATGGGAAGGCGGGGGTACTGCACATGCTGGGTGCACTTGTACGTGTACTCGCTCAGACAGTCGCTGAGAACCTGCTGGCTGTACTCCCACTCATTCGTGAGACGCTGTACGCAGTTCTGGGTTCTGACAACCAGCTGCTCTTTCAGCTCTGCCTTCTCCGCTTCCAGCTCCAGGGCACGGGCGGTGAGTTGCTCGACTTCGGCCTTGTGGTGAGCAGATTCCTTCTTGGTTTCTTCCAACTCCTGCCAGACAGGGTTGGGTTTGGAGGTGTTCAGGACCTGGACAGGGTGACCGTCGCCCTCACTTCCCATGTTCTGAAGGCTTTGCACGCTGTTGTTGGTCATGTTGATGGTCTTGGCGACTTCGGGTGAGACGTAGGCCTGTGCCTGGTTGAGGGGTTGAATCCACCCCGGGGTCAGCGAACCGTCGATCTTGAGTGGGGAAAACAAGACGAAGAAGAACCCGACAGAACTCGCTACGGTCAATAACACGAATCCGAGCACTTTCATCTGAATACCTCTTTTGTCTGTGACCACAGCGTGGTCGAATTGAAGGAACTGGTTATATTTAATCATATTTTGGGGGTTTTGTCAATAGGATGGGGTTTTTTGTTTGATTGTAAATTATTTTAAGTGTATACTGATAGTAATTAATCTTAATTTTAAAATATGGAAAATCAACCTCTGTCTCCAGTCCAAACACCTCCACCACCTCAATCAATACCACCAGCAAAATCAGGAGATGTAGAAGAAAATAAACTAATAGCCACGATTGCCTATCTTGGTATTTTGGCTTTGGTGCCTTTGCTTTTAAAAAAAGACAGTCCGTATGCTCAGTTTCATGGTAAGCAGGGTTTAGTTTTGCTTATTGCTTGGGTGATATTTAGTGCAGTGATGATTATTCCGATTCTAGGTTGGATCGTTGGTTTTGTGGGAAATATAATGTGTTTAATACTCATGATTGTCGGAATTGTGAATGCATTGTCTGGTGATATGAAGGAATTGCCTTGGATTGGGCAGTATGGTAAGGGGTTGAATCTTTGAAAGATTTAGGACTTGTACTACCGGTATCTTGGTAGTATGCTTTTTTAATATATTTGTTAACATTTAAAGTAATATGGGAAGTTACAGAGAGAGCGGGTTGGAAACACCATTAGAGACATCAGAACAAACTGGGCTCGATTATGAGGATCAGGTCGATTTTTCTGAACTCGATTTGTTGGATGTGGAGGATTATAAATTTGGAGTGCCAGTAGATGTAAACAAAAACAAAGTTGCACAAACTGAATATCTAGAACCATCTCCTTTTGAATACCAGGGAGTTTTATTGGAATTAAGAAGGATAAGGGTTCAATCATTTATGGGGAAAGGAAAGGATCTATCCAGTCAAATTTTTATATTTTCAGTATTAAATGGAGACAAGGATATTGTTCAATTACATTTAACTTTTACTAAAAATGCATTATTAAGACCTCCTAAGGTAGCGACTCCCAGTTGGGAAAAACTAAAGATTCCTGAGGTGACCACTAGTATTAACAAAGATAAAGAGGGTCAATACGATAATAGGTTTCGTGGGCTGGGATTAGGATTATATAAAAAAGGATTAGACATGATGGAAGAACAAGCTGTTCAGGGGGTGGTATTTAAGCATAAGATTTTCCATCGGATATCTATGGGGTTAGATCCAGAAAAGTGGGATGAAATGTTTAAACCAATTTTAGAGGAAAGAGGTTATGTGGAGATAGGTAGGGGGGAATGGGAAAAAATTTATGGAAAAAAATAGTTAAATAATGAAGCCCCCGGTTGATTTTTAGCCGGGGGTTTGTTATTATAAGTAAGCAGATAACAGTTATTGTGTGATAGATAACATTTTAGTATTAACTATCATTAGTAATCAAATCGTTGTTATTTGTTAACTGAAAAATATGAATTTGTTAGAACCATATAATTTCGTTGTAAAATCATTGGCTGTTAAACCTTTTTCTTTTTATACGCCGGATGTGCAAAATAAAATAGTTAAAGATGTCAAAACCACAACAGCTGGTATAAAAAAGATTTTTGAAAAAAATAATTTAAAAAAAAGCCAAGCATTTCAGGTCATATTGGCCGTCGAGTCATCTGTTAAAGGGGGTGGTATTTTAGAAGTTGATTTTATAAATAATTTATTAAAATTAATAGAAGTCTATCAACAGTCTATTGACGATCCGAATCTTAAACAATTTATTGATAAATTACAGACAAATACGGAACTAGCTCAAAAAAATACATTAGGGTACTATTTGGGGTTAGAAGTCCTCAATAAGGAGCTACAAGAGCTGTCTGCTAAAAAAATAAAAGCACATGATCTCGGCATAATTGAAAAAATAGGTTTTTTTTATATATTAGAATATACTTTGTATGTATTACATCTTCTTTCCAAACTAGACAAAGAAGATGGAAAGAAGTTGTTTTATAATGGTTTTAAAACAGACGAGGCTAATTTACCTCCCTATACGGTTTTTGCTAATAGTTTTAGGTGCGATTTATGCTTGAAGATTTATCAAAAAGAGTTAAGGAAAAATTTGTTCGAAATATTTTTTCAATTCGAAGAAGTGTTTGCGGGTGGTAATTTTTTAGAAATTTGTGTAGCTTTCAAACAATTCAATCTAGCATTGTTAAAAATATTTAAAAATGAAGGTGTGACAACATTTAAAGCGGTAATTCTTAAGCCGTTTGGTTCAAAAATCTCGATTTCTGAGCTTATAAAAAAAGTTGAAGAATTGAAAATTACCAATGATAAATAATTTTTTGCTTGACAAAAGGCTAAAAATGTGCTATACTTTAAAAAAAGAGATTGATAAGTCTCTATAAAACTTTCAATTTTATTATTAAATTTTGTTGTATGTCAAAATATCAACGTGATCCACAAACTAGGGGGGAATTAGATGAGGCATTAGAAAAAAGTAGAATAGAACATGAATATTTTGAAGGTCTTGGAGAGGAAGGGCAGGATGCAATAAAACAAAGAGCGAATGAATTGATGAGTAAGGGGGAAGAAGATTATGGATTAGAGGCTTTGTCTAGGGCTACTCGTGAGACTATGGGGGCGGAAGAACTGACTGAGGGGCTCAGTGCTGAAGAAAAAGCTTATTTTGAAGGACTGTCTGATGAGGAAAAAGCCGAAATAATAGAAAAAGTTGAACATTGGGTGCGACATTTGGATGAGGGATTATCGAAAAAAGAGGTGATGTCTAAGTTAATTAAAGCTCGTATAACCCATCGAGAACAAGCGAAACAGGAGGAAGGGGAAAGAATAGAGAAAATAAAAAATTTAAGAGATGAATATACGAAGGTTAGGGCCGAACTTTCACCAGAAGAAAAAGAAAAAATGACAGAGATGAGAAAGGGGTTTGTAGAAGCTATTTTGGAATTTTTGGAAAGTATTGAGGGGGAAGAGCGAGGAAAAGGCGGTAAGCTGGTTAGCGAGGCAGTAAAGGAAAAAATATTATCATTAGATGCTGATGATGGTCTGACCCCTGATGATTTTCATGATATGGTTTTGGATGAGAAAAAACTTTCAGAAGCTAAGAAATTTTGGCGTGATGTGTTGAATGGTTTGGTAAGTGGTATTAGGATTGGTAATGACAAAAATCTAATTTTTAATTCTCTTATGTTAGTATTTGAAAGTAGTGATCCCGCACATATTAGAGAGGAAGTAGAACTGGATATGGGACAACATTTGGAATTTACATCTCGTTTTCAATATGATGAACCAGAAAGAGAAAAACTACTTGGTGATTTTAAGGCAATTTTAGATAAACATCTGAAATAATAATATCTAATTAAAAAATACAAGCCCCCGGTTGATTTTTAGCCGGGGGTTTGTTATTATAGAGAGGTAAAGCCGTAAGCCGTAAGCCGTAAGTCACAAGACTTAGGACTTAAGACTTATGGCTGATATGCATGAATTAGTAAAATCATTAGAAGAATTAAAAAACAAACTTTCTGAAATGAAGGTTATTTTGCATTTGTCTGAAAAGCAGGAGGAAATTAAAAAATTAGAAAAACTAACTAGTGATCCAGATTTTTGGAAAGATCAGGAAAAGGCGTCAGAAGTGAGTAAAGAACTAAGTGATTTGCAAGAAGAATATTTAGCTTGGGAGAAATTAAATAAAGAAGTAGGTGATTTATTGGAAATGGCAAAGCTGGATGAGGCAGACAAGGAGGTTGATATGAGGGAAGATATTGAAAAGCAATATAATATTTTAGAAAAGGATGTAAATAAGTTAGAATTTAATACATTAATGGATGGTAAACATGATAATAAAAATGCAATTGTTGCGATTCATGCTGGGTCGGGTGGAACCGATGCTCAAGATTGGGCTGAGATACTCATGCGGATGTATTTGCGTTATGCTGAGAAAAAGAATTGGAAAGTAACTATTTTAGACGAATCAAAAGGGCAAGAAGCAGGGATAAAATCAGTCACTTTTCGAGTGGCGGGACGTTTTGGTTATGGCCATCTCAAGTCCGAACACGGTACTCATCGTTTGGTGCGTATTTCTCCATTTGATGCGGAAAAAATGCGCCATACATCTTTTGCTCTTGTTGAAGTAATTCCTGAAATGGAAGAAACTGATGATATGAAAATTGATGAAAAAGATCTGCGTATTGATACCTTTATGGCTGGTGGACACGGTGGACAATCAGTCAACACTACTTACAGTGCTGTCCGTATAGTCCATGTTCCAACTGGTACGACAGTTCAATGTCAAAATGAAAGATCGCAATTACAAAATAAAGAAACTGCTTTGAAAGTTTTGCAATCAAAATTACAAAAACTTCATGAAGAAAAAGAGGAAGAAGAACGTCTGAAACTCCGTGGTGAATATACTAGCCCAGAGTGGGGTAGTCAGATTCGTTCGTACGTTTTACATCCTTATCATATGGTAAAGGATTTACGTTCGCGTTATGAAACGACTGATGATGAGGCGGTTTTGGATGGGGATTTGGATGAGTTTGTGGAGGCGTATTTAAGGTGGTCAAAAAAGACATAGGATTTAAGACATAAGACATAGGAGATATGGGGGATTTAGAAAAATGGAGAAAATTAGATGTTTGGTTTGAGGCACATAAATTAGTTTTACAGGTTTATAAAATTACTGAAGATTTTCCAAAGTCAGAATTGTATGGTTTGGTTTCTCAAATGAGACGCGCAGCAGTTTCGATAGTGGCTAATATGGTTGAGGGTACAAAAAGAAAAACGCCGAAAGATAGAAAGCATTTTTATGTAATGTCTGATACATCTTTGGAGGAATTAAAATATTATTTTATACTTACTTTTAATTTAAAATACATAGATCAGGATAAAGCATCGGAGCTTACAGAAAAAGCTCGTAAAATTGGTAGAATGTTGAATGGATTAATAAAGTGTCAATAAGTTTTATTTCTGAAAGGGGGCGCCCTGTGGGTATGCCCTAAGTCTTAAATCCTATGTCCGTTTTATGCAAATACTAAAACAAGAAAATCTAAATACCTTTGAAATTGTTGAAGATCTTAAAAAAGGTAAAACTCTCGTTTATCCGACCGAGACTGTTTACGGTTTAGGATGTGATGCAACAAATCAGGAAGCGGTAGATAAGGTTTTTGAAATTAAAAAAAGACAAGAGAATAAATCTGTCTTAGTTTTGGTTTCAAGTGTGGCGATGGCAATGAGTTATGTAGAGTGGAATGAAAAGCTGGAAGAAATTTCGCAAAAATATTGGCCAGGACCTCTCACGATTGTTATGAAAGCTAAGCCAGATTGTGGTTTAGCAAAAGGTGTCGTAGCTGAAGACGGTACTGTAGCTTTTCGAGTGACTGGCCATGCTTTGTGTGCTGAAATTAGTGAAGCATTAAATCGACCGCTAGTTTCCACCTCAGCTAATATTACCTCGAAAAAAAGTCCTAGTGATATTAATTCGGTTTTGGGTATGTTTAAAGACGTTGAGACTAAGC
>FLOH01000301.1_pt1 | contig 121116 bp, 119 predicted proteins | sample 756751 | NCBI WGS metagenome assembly FLOH01 (sample SAMEA4026879, study PRJEB14308) | marine metagenome | biome: coastal water; material: water | depth 74 m
CGAAGATATAAAGATCGATCGTCGAGGGTTGCTTCAGTCATGGTGTTGTTCTGTTACTCTTGTGAATAATTCTGATGCCGACCGCAATTGTCTGGCACGTGCATTGATGGCGTCTTCAGTGCTTCCGGCGGCGACCCGTCTTGCCCAGCGTTCCGGCAGAAACTCGTTCAGAACGATCAGACACCAGATTATGCCGAAAAGCGGGCATAATGCGTCGTAACGGATCCGTAAAGCCTCTCCGTTACGCGCAGCAAAGAAATCCAGCATGGCGCCTTGAAAACGGGTAGCTGCTTTGGCGCTCATCGCCGAGCCTGGGTGCCAGATTGCGTCGGCAATCATCTTCACTGGATCATCCCAACCGAAATATTCGAAATCGAGAAACGCCAATGTTGTGTCTGCTCTGCGGATTGCATTATGGAAACCGAAATCGGACGGGCTGAGGGTGCGGTCCCGGATCATCAGCGGTGCGTCGAAATCAAGTCCGGCGGCAGCGTAGGCATGACGTGCGCGGTTTGCGAAGGCTTTGCTGCCGGGCAGCAGATGATCCTGGATAAAAGCATCTAACGCCCGGTCATCGGCGACTTCCTGCAGTCGTGCAAGCCGTGCGTCAAATTGCCGGACGCTGTCGGCGGCAGCGAAGCAGCTTGCAGAAGCCGGTTGGATAATGGTTGCAGAGGGATCTTCGGCAAGTGACGCAAGTATGCCGGCGAAATCGGTCATGGCGTCGACATCGGCGTCGCCGATTTGTCCGGGAACGGTGCCATCAACCCATTCGTATACGGCACAGTTCAGGGCAGTATCGCATTTAATGGCTTTTGGCACACAGCCGATTTGGTACTGTCCCATCAGCTCAAGGGCCGTGAACTCCTGGCCGAGCCGGTCGCGCGGGTCGGCATCCTGACGCGGATAAAATTTGATTGCAAAAATGCCCTCGGATGTTTCGACGCGATAGACGCGGTTGTTTCCACCGCCGACCGCCGGACGAGCTGAGATCAGTGTGCCGCCAAGCAGCCGACCTGCTGCTGTGTTGATGTCCACCAAAGGCTGGGTCTGATCAAGCACCAAAGATCGCCTCACGAATGTTGTTCCAGTGCGGGTAGCCGTTGGCACCTAGCAGATATTGCTTTATTGCCGGTGGAAAGTGAGGCTCGGAAAATACTTCGGCCAGATCGTCGATGTAATGATCAAGGTTCGCCTGGGCAATGCGATGGACCTTGTCGGCGCGGGTCGCTTCAAAGATGACGTCGTCCCGGCCAAGCGTTGAGCGGCGCACATCAAAGAAAGCATTTTCTTCAAGCCATGTCATGGCAGCGGCACGAAGATTGATGTGGGCCGGATCAAAATGGCCGAATACCGTTTTGTGTGAAATCACCTGAACTGTCACGTTGTTGTCCCGACAGCTATGAAAAAAATCTTTTACGCCTGACATCGGGCGAGCCAACGGCATATAGCGTCCATAAACCTGACCTTGCAAGCGCTGCCAGATCTGTTCGCCGCCGGCACCGGCTCGCAAGGCTTCGCGGACTTCGGTCTTGTTGCCTTTGAAGTGGCTGTCGAGCATGCCCAGCTCTGTCGCTACCCGGGCAAAGACATCACTGTAATCGGCGATGGTATTATCGAAATCGATGCCGATACGCACGTCACAACCAGTCATGTAAAATTCTGCTAAGGCGGTTTCCGGTCAAAGCGTGACGCCACAGAGTCACTTCAGCAGTGTCGTAATAAAGCGAAGCAGCGGCACCTTGTCGATCGAACCGCGATGACCAACCATTCCGACCTTGATCGCACCGACTGCGTTGCCGACAAAGGCGATGTCCGCCATGGTTCCGCCGGCCGCAGCCAGCGGAGCGGTCACGGCGAGGAAAGCATCGCCGGCACCGACCGTGTCGACCACTGTCTTGGTGAAGGCCGGAACGCGCTTGGAACCGGTTCCTTTTTCATAAGCGACGCACCCCTGTTGACCGTGCGTGACGATAATCTTGTCGCAATTGATCAGTTTTGGGAGAACATCGTTGCAGAGGGACTCGACGGAGTTGAATTTGTCATGCGCTGCAAGTTGCGCTTCGGGTGCATCAATGCAGACGAAATCAGCCTTGGGATATTTGGTCACCAGATTGTAGCCGAGATTGGCACTGTTGGTTTGCGTGTTGACGGCAAGGTAAGGAGCTTTACTGGTCATCAGCTCGACGGTCGACTTGCCGATTAATCCGTGGCCGAAATCGTTGGCGATCACCAGGTCATAAACACCGGCCCGCTCTGCAACCAGGGCATTGAACGATTCTTCAAGTTCTGTCGGTAACGGCGTTTCTTCGAAGAAATAAACCTCGAACAGTTTGCGCATATAGCTCGGATTAATGAACCTAAGTTTTCGTGTCGTCGGGGCATCCTCGCGGTACACGCAGGTCAGCTTAACGTTCGGTTTCAGGTGGCTGCGAATGAATGCTTCATGTTTGTCATCCTTGCCGAGGCAGGTGATGATCTCGACTTCGGCACAAAAGCTGGCAGCGTGATTGGCGGTTGCGAAAACCCCGCCGGCGAACAGTTCGCTCTCCTTGTAACGGGTCGCAATGATGTTTTCTTTGGCGGCCTTGCCCATCGTTTCGACGTACTGATACTCGTCAATTATAGCATCACCGATGATCAGAACCCGCATATCTTTGACACTTTCGACGAGTGATACCAGCCGCTCTGTCGCACCTGTGTCATGCATGCGATCAAGAAAATCCTGTAATGGTGGATCATAAACTTCGAGATATCTGTTGATCAGCGTAGACGAGCTGAACGTGATATCCTTGGTGATGACCATCCGGCCGCCATGCTCCTCGACGACGGCTTTCTCTTTCTGGATTTTCCCGGTGATATCGTCTTCGGGATTTTCGTAATCGGAACCCTTGACGTAAACGTCCGGTCGTATTGTCTGCAGGGCTAATTCCGACGAATCTGAATGACTAATTCCGACACCGTCCACGCAACCGATTGCCGCCAGTAGTTCGGCCCGCATTTCTTGCGAGAAAATCGGACGCCCCGGTCCCTTGTTGACAAACGCATCATCCGTAACAGTGACAAACAGAACGTCGCCTTCCCGTCGCGCACCTTCGAGGTGGCGGATATGACCCATGTGAACGAGGTCAAAAACACCATGGGCCAGAACGACTTTTTTGCCTTCAAGGCGCGCCGCATCGGCCCGTTTGCCGAGTTCCTCTAGCGAAAAAATGAGCTGTCGCGCACGTGCCGGCTGGATCGCAACTTCAGCGTTGATTGCGGGCGGCTGTTCGGAAACGGGTTTCATATGGCAACGGTCCTTGGTTCGATTTCACGGTTGTCTGGATCAAGACACCCCTTGATATGTTTGCGGGGCGAGCAGCACCGGATCAGGTGCGCAATACGCGATTGCGGATCAGTTTCCCTTTATGGGTTGCTGCGGTGTCGTGTCGGTATCCCCTGAAATCAAGGGTCGGACTTCATCGACGAATGGTTTATAGCGTTTCACAATGGTGCGCAGGCTTTCGATAACCTCATCGCGCTTTTCCGCAGAATAATCATTCCTTAAATCGGCAACATCCTTCAACGTCGCGATTAACTTGTCTTCAAATAGCTTCAGATGAATTTCACCTGGCTTGATCTTTACGGCATTGATGCTGGACGTAATAACCGAACGCGCACCGAACATTGTCGCGCCGACGACGGCAATGGCGGCTACCGTGACGATCAGTGTTCGCAGAACAAAATTCCGCTGGCTTGTCTTCTCCGCGATGTTTGTGGATGTACCGGGATGGGTTAATTCCGCAATCAATCCGGCGGCGCGGAACTCTTCGAAGATCTTCTGCTTTTTCTCTTCAAGGGCGAGATGTGCCGATTCCAGATCTTTACCTGATGCGACTATCCCCAGTTCAGAAATGTGAAAGCGGAAAAGTCCACCCTTCTGAGTGAGTACAGACGTATAGTTCGGAAAGGCGTCATCATTTTGGTTCATGGTCGGAACTCCATAAGGCTGAATGGGCCGCACGCACGTGACGAGCAACCGGCTATGCTTTAACGAGTGGCTTTCAATGCCCCCATCGACGTTATGACAATCATGCGAAATGATTCCTGGTTTTGAGGGTGAACGGGATACGGAGCAACGCTTCCATAACCCACGAGAACAAAAGTGCATACAGGAAAATATGCAAAAGCATATAGTAATGATAGCCATTGATGCTGGTGATGGCGATCGAAACGCCACCAATCGCAAACGGGAACATCATCAACCGAAGCATGCTCCATTCGCGGCGCAAGAGATATGACACAAGCGCCAGCACACAGAAGGGCACGAGAAACTGCGGCAAGCCGGGAATTTCCAGCCAATGACTGCCGACAGCTAGGCGGGGTGGCGTGTTTTCCGTCAACGCCTTGTTGATTCGTTTGGCGATGATGGTCGCGTACCAAAGCGGATCGTTGATGGCGTCGCTGACGATTTTGTCGCGCAGTGCATCAGCGTATGTCTGGCGGATGCGGATATGCACACCCGGATCAGATGCCGGCGCCTCTGCAACAATCGGTGCTGCATAGTCGGTGATTACACGATCCCAGAACAAATACCCGTATTTGCCGTCGAAGTCGCCAAGGCCACCCCAGAACGGGTGCCAGAACAGATGAAATTCCTGAATACCACGCGCACCCCCGATTGTCCCGCCATTGGCGCTGACGACGCTGACGGTCTTGCGATCGAGATGATCGAAATACGCCTCAACGGTTTTGTTCGACGCGACATAAGTGACAAGTACAATGGCGATCAACGCAGCCTTGCGATACTTCGACACGCCGGAAAGCAAGGTGTATGCCCCGAGTGCCGCAATCATAGTTGTCAGGCATTCTGTGCGCAGGTGGCGGAAGACGCCCAGAAGCATGCCGGTCAAAATCGGAGCCAGCCAAAGATAGATCGACCAGATACCGCCGCGAGTCAGAAAATATCGATGATTGACGATCAACGGAATGTTTATGGCGGTTGATATCAATCCGATGTTGATGGCCCAGCCGAAGACATTGTCATGAACATAAACTTCATGTAGTTGAAACGGGTCCGACCCTGTCAGCATGACAAGGGTAATCCCGAACAATTCCAATCGTGCCGTCCAGAGCGCGGTATACAGTGCCGACAGGGCGATAATAAAACCCAGCCATGCGGCGGTGGTATGGTGGGGCGCATAAGGGTCGCCGCCCAGATAAACGTCCGGTAAATAGGACAGCAGGGTCAGCCGGTCATAAGGGTCGGCCAGTTGCAGTTCATGACCGCGCTGCTTCAGGGCTTCTGCCGCTGCCGATCTGGAGGCTTCGGGCTTTGGGTTCTCGAGCGCTTTCAGCGGAAACAGACCGAGGTAGTGATAAAAAAATACCAGATCCGACATCTGACCCCCGAATGAGTTCTCAATAGTGTACTGGTCGTCCAGCTCATTCGCCGCGTTACGGAACGTGCCCTGCCATCCGATAATGGCAATGATCCCTGCCACTAGCAGCAACGCGCGCAGCTTCGGCCATTTGCAAAAAAGCCTCCGCTGACGCGACAACGACAAGAAATCCTTTGATGGTAATAATCTCATTGCGGCACCGCCTGCACAAAGTCGCTCAGCGCTTTACGCAATAAATGGGTAGCTTGGTCGCCCGAAACCTGAACGCCATTCGGCGTTTCTATGCCGCAGGCGCGGTCAAAATCGCACCAGATGCTGATCAGTTGCCGATGGTTTGCAATGTCCCAGAAGACGACCCGGCCATTTTCCGTGCCGGTGATTGCCCAGCGGCCATCTGGTCCGAAGGCGACATCCCTCACAAGAACGCCGGGATCAAGATATTTCAGTTCATGCCAGTCGTGCAGGTCGAAGATCACGGCGCGGCGCATCCTTTTGCCGCCTTCCACATAGGCGAACCGTGACTTGTCGCGTGTGAATGAAAGGCCGGCAATGCTGGCGGTTCCCTCGGCGGACTTCAATGGGCGGCCTGTTCGCAAATCCCACAGGATCAAATGTGTCAGTGACGTGGTGCCGCGGCTGGCCAGCGAGAGTGCTCTGTTCTCGTCCAGAAACTGCGCCCCATAGATTGATCCGAGATGAGCCTTGTCACCTTGCACGCCGCTTTTCAGGGAATACTTCATGTCGAGGCTGTCGATGTCCCAGACATGAATCATCTGATCACTGGACCCGGAAACAATCTGCTTACCCGATGGTGTGATATTGAGAATGACCCGTCCGAAGAAATGCCCTTGGATCGATTTCGTCAAGGTGCCGTTCGGAATATTCCATTTTTGCAACGTGCCGTCCCAAAGTCCAAGAACCAGTGTTTGACCGTCTTTGCTGACATCACCGCTGGTGACCTTGCCTAGTGTATGAATGGTGCGGATGTTTTTCAGCGCCGGTACAGACCAGACTTTGGCTGTGTAATCGTCGGATCCGCTGAGTAGCAGTTTGTCGTCGGCGGCGAAGCGGATGGCATAAATATCGTCGTCGTGTGCCTTGAAGCTGCGGACCGTCTTGCCGGTAGCAAGATCCCATATCATCAGCCAGCCGCGACTTGAAGCCGCCGCCAGATATCGCCCGTCGTCCGTCAGCGCCATGGTTGTGATATGCGGCAGTACAGGGCGCGTTTCGTCGGCCAGCGCAGCGGCCCCGCCAACCCAGCATTGGAGCACGACAGCAATTACGATTACAGTTCGGCGGATGGTACGGATCATTCGAAATCGGTTCTCAGGACGTCCCACATCCGCTTTGCCGGATTGGCGATAGCATCAATGCCGTAGACATCTTCCAGCAGGCGCCGCCCTTCGGCTTCGATATTGCGGATCAACGCGTCCGGCACTTCGTCAAGCGTCGCATACATCGGAAAATCACCATAGCACGATGCATTGACCGTATTAGGCTTGAGCAACATGGCGACATAGGGTCGTCCGGCAGCCAGTGTCTCGAACATGGCGCCAGAAAGTGCCGAGCCGATGACGATGTCGGACCAGGCCAAGCATTCCTTGTATGGTTCTGATTTTAAAATGGGGCAATCCAGTTTGAAGCGGGCGCCGATTTCCTCAAAGTAAGTTTTCTTCCAACGACCACGACCGGGGTGCAGTTTATATTTTATATTTCTGTACCCGCGCACCTTGAGCATACGTACCATGCGTACGAAAGCCTCATAAAGATTAGAATTAAGTCCGGCAAAATCCGTGAGATTGAACGAGTACTGCAACAGCAGCACATTAGTGTCTTCGGGTGCGCGGTGTTTGGCTGGTGGAGCCCAGTCGGGAGATGTATATTTGTTCATCAGCGGTGAGCCGACCTGTACCCGCTCGACGGGTCCGTTGACCAGATCAAGCCACACTTCATTAACACGTCCCCAGGTCAGGACCCGGTCAACGCAGGGCTCGAAATTGGTATCACCACATAGCGCTTCATATTTTTGGCGCAACGGCGTGTGTGTGCTGTGCCAAATATAGTCGACGGCAATGCCGCTTTTGTGGGCGAGCTCAATGACGATGCGTGGCGGATAATTGCGCACACCGTCGACGACGACTCTCTGCGGTTGTGCGCGTTCAAGCAATCGTTCGGCGGCCAGGACCTCGCGGGCCATTTTTCGGAATCTTCCCGGATTGAGGATTTCATCGCGAACATATTCGCGCATGATCCGGATGTCGTTATTTGCGGGGGTCGCCATGGCTTTCGACAGATTGCCTTCGATTTCGGTCACTTGCTTCACATCGGCAAGTGAAAGTTCAGGTGCTTCGTGCTGGATTAGCAGAATGCCCTTTTGCAAACAGCGCCAGATTAAGCCGGCTTTCCTGGGGATGACGCGACCGATGAAAACGGGTGTCAATCCAGCATCGAAATTCTCGACCAAGGGCTCGGCGACGTTTGAATTAAGGAGCATAAGAACCCGGCGAGTCGGTTTCGAAAAAAGACACCGCAAGCGCGTCGTCATCTCGAGAAGCGCGGCGTAAAACATCACAAGGCTGTTTTTGAAGATGCCTTTACCGGGGCGGACATAGACGCCTTCGCCAATCTCGTGTTCGCCGATTGCAGCAACGCCGGACTTGTCGATAACGGTGATATTCAGGTCGCTGCCGATGGCTTCGACAATGCGCTTCCTGAGCGGGCCGCCGACTACGCTGATGTCGTAAATGTAGTCGAAAAACCAGATTTCCTTCGGCTCAAAGTGGTCGCATAATTTTCTGAGCGAGCGATCGAGCCGATAATAATTGCGCAGAAACATGGAAAGTTCCGGACTGAAAAGCCGGGCCAGCGAAATCGTTTTGAATATAGTCGGATCGCCTTGGTCGTGTGTCGGAATCCAATCGTTGCTGCGAAGGTTAAGTTCGCTGATCAGTGTTTCGTCGGGTTCCCCTCCTAATAGGCCAAGTTCAAAATAGACACAGTGCCGTCCTGACTGTGCAAGCTTTTGCCAGATCAGCCAGTTGCACGAGACGATCAGCGTGTCTTCATCGCCTGCATCAATGGCCGCAACATGTTCATCGTGGCTGATCAGGGCAAACCGTTTATACCGCGACTTGATGTGCGGCTGGATACCGTCCAGCAGGCTGATGCAGACAGGATCCGCATCCGCAAGGCTTGCAGCCGCGATATCGCCGGTTTCACCTGAAATCTTGTTGTGATCCATAATCAACGTTCAACAGCGCTTGCCCGGAAGACCCGGAAACATTGTCCGTGATGATAGGCAAGTCTAGTTGTCATGCTGTTCATAAGCGCGATTGGCTGCAGCAAGGCGTTCAAGAATATCATTGCGGGCATTTTTGGCCAGGATGGCCAGATTGTTTTCCCGGGTTTTTGCGACCGACGTATTGGGTAGTTTTTCGGATCTGAAAAATGCTTCAACCGTCGCTGCAGGTTGCTGCCCTGTGAACGAAGAAATTTTTTGTAGAACGCCACACGGATCGGCCAGCAGGTGCTCCAGTCGAAATTGCAGAAATTGTGTTTTCTGTTTTGGCGTCAATCTTGCCATCGCCTGCTGTTCACGTTCCTGCAGATCGATGATGCTGGATATGCATCGTTCGCTCGGGGTCATGTTCGCATAGTCTTCGGCCCAGGCCGCTGCAAACCATGGGACGATGGCTTCGCCGCATGCGGCGTTGATGCCGAAGGCGCGTGGATCGCGGCCCCATCGCTCACCCCAGCCGCGGCGCAGCCAGTCCTCTGCGATATCGATCGGATTGCGTGTCACGTGGATGACCTGTGCGCCGGGGAATGCGCTGAAAAGAACCTCAATGAAGGGTAGAACGGAGTGCGTGTGATAGAGCGGTACACGGTTTTGTTTCAGGAACAGATCAATCGCCGGCTGACCATCGGCGCATGCCGCGCGTTGCAGATAGCGCTCGCTGTCGGCGGCTCTTAGAATCGATGATTCGTCTGAGCTGCGGCTGTTCAGGTTGCGACCTATTGCACGAGCGTAGGTCGCTTCGTCGATCAGTATCTGTACGTTTGTTGCAGCCGTATCGACGTCGCCATGCCCAAGTGCCAGACGATGGCATTCGCGTTCAACCGTCGATATGTAATTGAAGTATTCGATGTTCGAAAACTGCGACAACAGACGGCAGGACAGTTTTTTTCCTGAACGCGAGATGCCGTCCAGAAACAAAACGTTCACAGTAATCAGCGGTTTTGGCGCCATTTGGTATTTGGTGACGTTCAAGACTTTTTCGCCGTGCTTACCATGCGCTCCAGCCGCCATCGACGACGACCATCTGGCCGGTCATGTAGCTCGATGCGTCGGAGGCCAGGAATACGACTGCGCCGACCATCTCGTCGACGTATGCCATACGGCCAAGCGGTACGCGAGAGCCGTAATTGACCTGGAAGGTTTCGTTCTGTCCCGACTCGATTCCGCCCGGCACCAGCGTGTTGACGCGAATGCCTTTCTCCGCCCAATAGGTGGCAAGGTATCGTGTGAACTGCACAACCGCTCCCTTTGATGCGGCATAGGCTGCGGGTGTGGTGATTCGGTGGCCCATATATTCGGAGCCTTCGTATATCCGGAAATCCGGTCCGACAATACCATACGTCGACGATGTTTGGATGATCGAGCCGCCTGTACCCTGTGCCACCATCTGCTTGCCGATCGCCTGTGCAACCAGAAACATGCCGTCGATGTTGACGGCCATAACCTGACGCCACACGTCGAATTCAAAATCTTCAAACGGTACAAAAAAATCGCCGGGATTTTTTGATTTTGAGGCAGCGTTGTTATGCAGGATATCAATGTGTCCCATGGCGGTGACGCTGTCGGAAAGCATCGCTTCGACCGACGTCTTGTCGGAAACATCGCAGACGACGCCGAGTGTGCGAACGCCGTATTCGGCGGCAATATCGTTCGCTTGACTGGTAACGGTTGCGTTGTCGAGATCGGCGACGACTACGTCTGCACCGTTGGCGGCCAGTGCCCGCGTGATCCGTTTGCCTTGAATGCCACAGCCGCCGGTAACGAGCGCGACTTTTCCGGACAGGTTGAACAAATTCGATAGATTTTTTTCAGTCATTGATCCGGGTCTTTCTGGAAAGGACAAAGGGTTCTGTTCGCTGCCGAAGATGTCACGAAAGGGCCTTGAACCAGGCATCTGTCGCATCGGCGATGCTTTCGGGAGTCCACAGCGGTGCGTCGCGCCAGTCATCGATGTAGGCGAGCATCTTGGCGACACCGTCTTCGAAGCGGACGACAGGCTGCCAACCCAGCTGATCCCGGATTTTGGTAATGTCGGCCCAAGTGCAATCGGGCTCGCCGGGCCGTTTTGGAATATATTGTGCTTCACATTCCAGCAGTTCGACCAGCCGGTTCACACTTTGCGGATTGCCGGCGCCGATGTTGTAGATCTCGCCGCTGTATTCCGTCTCGGCGGCAGCAAGAAAGGCGCGGGCGACGTCGGTGACATATATAAAGTCTCGCGTCTGGGTGCCGTCGCCAACGACAGTCAGCTTCACTCCGGCAAGCTTCTGTTTGAAGAAAACCCCGAATACCGCCCCGTAGGCTCCGGTGGTGCGGACACGGGGGCCGTAGGCGTTGAAGATGCGAACCGAGTTGACCGGCAGTTTGTAAACCCGATGCCAGTGCAATGCCGCCTGCTCGCCCTGGTTCTTGCTGAGCGCATAGGGATATTGCGGGTTGATCGGATGGTCCTCACGGGTCGGCACATCGGCCAGCCCGTAGCACGAACTGGACGCGGCATAGACGAACTTTTCGGCGCCGGCATTACGGGCGCATTCGAGAACCCGAACGGTGCCCATGACGTTGGTATCCATGTAATCCAACGGCGCTTCGATGGATGGTACGATGTCGCCGATGCCGGCAAAATGAAAAACATATCTGGCGCCCGAGAAAACGACGGCGTTGTCCTGCAGGCTGCGGATATCTAATTCCTCGACGATGAGGTCCGGATTGCCGGACATGTGTGCAAAGTTCGACAGTCGTCCGCCGGTCATGTTGTCGATGACGCGCACGCCATAGCCTCTGTCCAGTAACAGATCGACCATGTGGCTGCCGATAAAACCGGCCCCGCCGGTGACGACGGCGATGGGTTTGTTTGTCATTTTGCGCCCAGTGCCTGCATGGTGCGAACGTTATAGTACCAGTCATTGGTCATGCTGTCGGGCAGCAGGCCGTCCTTGAAGGCCTTGCAAAGACTGCGCACTGCATCTTCAACGGTATATCGCGGCTCGAAGCCGAGGGCGTGTTTGATCTTGTCGGAATTGACATGATAGGAGCGATTGTCATCGCTCGGCGTCGTCACGATCTTGATTTCGCCCTTTTCCGGGAACTCTTCCATGACGACCTTGCGGACGATCCGTGCCAGATCGGCGATGGAATGATTCTGGTAGCCGGCATTGAAGGTCTCGCCCTGGATTTTCTCGGCGGGCAACGTCAAAAGCAGTTTATAGAGATCACACATATCCTGAATGTTCAGGTTCGGCCGCAGTTGTTCGCCGCCGAAGACGGTAATTACCCCGTTGGTTATGGCGTGGTTGGTCAGAATGTTGACCGACACATCAAGCCGTGTTCGCGGACTGTAACCGCATACCGTGGCGGGGCGGATGGTGACGCAGGTGAAATCGTCGGACATGTGCTTAAACAGAAGCGGCTCGCACAGGCCCTTGTATTCGTTATATAGCGTCAACGGCACCAGCGGGTGATCTTCGGTGACGTCCGGCGCATCGGAGACGCCATAGACTGAACTGGTCGAAGCATAGATGAAGCGGCGAACACCTGCAGCCTTGGCGGCGATGACCATCGGCTCGAAACAGTCGAGGTTGGAAGTCGTGCTCAGATTTTCATCGAGAACGAAACTGGCATCGTTGGAGATGCAGGCCAGATGAATGACAGCGTCGTGCCCAGTGACAGCTTTGGCAAAGGCGGCGGTGTCGCGGATGTCGCCTTTGACGATGGTCAGCTTCGGGTGTTCCGGCAGCGTAGAATCACCAAAATACATGATGTCGAATACAGTGATTTCATAACCCTGTCCGAGCAGTTGCGGCACCAGAAGATTGCCGACATAACCCGCGCCGCCCGTAATCAGGATTTTCTTGAATGTTGCCACGTTCGTTTCCTCTATAGTTGCCATGCGGCCAGGCCGCTCTCGACGAAGACCTTCCGGCCGGTCATGTCGTTTGAATAATCAGATGACAATAACGTCATCAAGGGTGCGATGCCGGGCGCATTGTTTCCGAGATGCTTCAAGTGCCGACGCTTCTGCGGGTCATGATGAATTCGACAAATTCAAAATCCGTTTCGGTATCGACATCGATGGACCGTTCCTCGGGCATTTCGTAAAGGATCGTCCGCGCGTTGAACACCGAGTTGCTGCCGGAAAAAAGTGTAGCGCGTGTCCACACAAACACGGATGCATTCAGATCAAAACATTTAGGCGCGTCCTGGCGGCGCACGATCGGCTGTGCCAGCGACTTCGCCAATTCCACGCAGCCGTCGGCGGTCTCTTCGACCAGATTGAAATAGGGCGAACGACGTGACAGCATGCCGGTCAGCAGGTTGTCGGCGCCGCTGGATTCAAGCTTGGCAACTGCTCCCCGAATGTCATCAAGGGACCTGAGCGGCGAGGTCGCGTCGAGGTCTGTAACGATGTCGATTTCGGTGCCGACCTGCGCCTCAACCTCGGCTGCACAATGCCGTATCGCCGGGATCTTGGCGGCGGTATCACTGGCTAGTTCGGCCGGGCGTTTGATGGCAAAGTCGGCACCGAAGCGGATGCCTGTGGCAAGGATGTCATCGCTGTCGCTGGAGACGGCGACCCAGTCGAAGACGCCGCTGTCGCGGGCCTGCTCGACCGTATGGGCCAGCATCGGCTTGCCGGCCAGCGGCCGCAGGTTTTTGCCCTTGATGCCTTTTGAGCCGCCGCGTGCGCAGATCACTGCAAGTCTTTTCACGCGGCCATCCATTTGCCGCTGATGGCGGCACGCTCGGCAGCATCTATAAGGCGCATGACCTGAAGGCCTTCGGTAATATCGCAGATAATCGTGTCATCGCCGGTACTCATGGCGGTGTGCTGTGCGCGATAGGTGTCATCACGTTCGATGTCGAAATGCCCGATGCCTTCGGGGGTCTCAAGGATGCCTCGTACCAGGTCCAGTCTAAGCGTGCCTGTATCCGTCATTGCTGTTACCTCGCGGCGGGTTTGGGAATCGAGATAGTTGATGCCGACGCTGACTGACGGCACGTTGTCGGTTTCTATCAGCATCGAGAATACGTCGTCACTGTCGATTTCAAGGTTGCCGAAGCGGCCGCCGATTGCGGCGATACGACGCCACGCTCCGAATAGCCACAGCGTATAGTCGAGTTCGTGTGACAAGTCTCTGAGCACGCCGCCACCCTCGGCACGGATCGCCGAATAGCCCGACCGATAATCACTGTTTGGCCGCCAGCCTGGCAGATAACTGCCGCAATACACAGTGACGGCATAAACCCGGCGTGCGGCGACGAGCGCGCGAAACCGCTGCAGTGCCGGATGAAAGCGGAGATTGAAAGCCACCTTCACGGCTTCAAAACCTTCGGGGAGATTCTCACTGCCGGAATCATAGACAGGTTTTTCAACCAGCAATCGGCCTCGGAAACCGCCCCGCCTCAAGGACTCGATATCGCCGTGATGCTCGATTGTTTTGCTGGCGACGACAACGTATGTCGGGGCAAACGCCTGCAACGCGTCTTCAATTGTCCGGAAGCTCGGTTCATGATCGATCTGGCGGCGGCTGACAACAGCGACATCCGCACCCTGCTCGGCCAGCACCCTGGCATGACGTGCGCCGATGGACCCGTATCCGATGACCAGCGCCTTCATCGGTTTTTGCCGCTTCTGATGTCGGCCCTGGCCCGTTCGAAATCGGCAAGTCGGCCGACGTCCAGCCAGTATTCGTGAACCGGAAAAGCCGTTGTCACCCATCCCTTGTTGATGATCGCGGTGAACAGGCTGGTCATGTCGAAGGGGCCATGTTCGGGTATCAGATCAAGGGCTTGGGGTGAAAGAACGTAGATTCCGGCATTGACGTAAAAACGATGAATCGGCTTCTCGTCGATGCCGCGGATCAGATTGTCTTCCAGATCGACGACACCAAACGGCACTTCCATGTCATATTCACGCACACACATGGTGGCGGCAGCACCGCACTCGTCATGATATCGCAGCAGCTCGTTGAAATTGACGCGCGTGATCAGATCGCCGTTCATCAGGATTACGGGAATGTCCGGGCGTTCAGGCAAAAGGCGTAGTGCTCCAGCTGTGCCGAGCGGCTCCTCTTCGTGGAGGTAACTGATATCGATGTTCCATCGGCGGCCGTCACCGAAGTAATCGACAATTGATTCTGCCAGATAGTTGACCGAGATAAAATATTTGCGAAAACCATGCTGCACAAAACTATCGAGGATGGTTTCGAGGAGTGGCTTTTCGCCGACGCTGAGCAACGGCTTGGGCGTGCTCGCGGTCAGCGGACGAAGTCGCTTGCCAATACCGCCGGCCATCAGGATAACCGGATTCTGCGGGAAAACAGCCTGTTCTTTAAGGGCCTGGACATGGACAATGCCACTAATTCGGCCATCAGGCGCCAACAGCGGTAACTGTCGCAACACATGCTTGTTAAGAATGGCCAGTAGTTCCTGGTTCGGCATACCGATTTTGCCGGTCCGCGGATTGCGATTGGCTATTTCAACGGCTGGCCGGGTCATGGCGTACCCTTTGAGCAGACAGCGACGGACATCACCATCGGTCACGGTGCCAATCAGCCGGTCTGCGTTATCGGCGACAAGGGCGATCTGATAGCCACCGGTTTCAATGGCCATGACGGCGTCCTTGATCGACGCATCGGGTCCAATGATTGTGTTTTTCCAGTTAGCCAATTTTTTACTCAGCCAGGGGTTTGCCGTTGGTAATGCGATGAAACAGGCGAGCGTTTATCATAACTGTTCATCCTTGGTGTAGTCGCGCGTCGCCGGCTTGCCGAGTTGGTCCCAGTAGGTCATTGGCGAAGCGCCGCTGCCGGGACGCTTGATGCCGAGGGTTTCCTCGGTAAACATTTGCCCAGCGGCCATATCGCAAAGCAGGGTGAGGCTTTTGCGGGCCACGATTGCCGTGTCGATTTCTGACGGACGCGGCGCCTTGACGCCATCCCCAAGTGTCAGCCCGACAGCGCGAACTTTGGTGACTAGGGCAATAAGCTCTTCGACGCTGAGTGACGCCTTGTGATCGGGCCCCGGCAAATTCTTGTCGAGCGTGAAATGCTTTTCGATCACGCTGGCACCGAGCGCGGTGGCGGTGATTGATGCGATTTCACCTTCGGTGTGATCCGAGTACCCCGTTTTCAGACCGAAGGCTTTGCTGATCGTCGACATTGCGCTGACATTGGCGTCACCAAGCGGCGTCGGATAGGCGCTCGTGCAATGCAGGACTGTGACTTTTTCCAGCAATGCCTGTTGACCGGTTTTGCTGTCGAATGCGCTGTCGAAGACGTCATCTGTCGGCTGCGCGACATCGTTCAGAAGGCCAAATGCCAGCACGCCGAGTGCGGTGCGAACCTCGTCCAGTGTGCTCATTCCGGTCGACAGGATGATATCGCATCCGGTGCGCGCAATCGCCAGCAGGAATGGCCCGTTTGTCAGTTCGCCGGAGGGCACTTTGATGGTTTTTAATTTGAGCGCGTCTGCAAGAAATCTGAGGCTCGGCAGATCGAACGGCGTGGATAGAAAATCGATCCCCTTGCTTGTGCAGTAATCGCGCAGCTCGTAATGCCATTCAAGCGGCAGTTCGAGGCGGCGCAACATGTCGATCTGGGATTCCGACGCGTCCGTTGTTTCATTTTGATACGCTGCTTTAGGGGCTTTTTCCGAAGCCAGCTCGGCGGCGCTGAAGGTCTGGAATTTGACGGCGTCAGCGCCGGCGGCGACGGCGGCATCGATCAGCCGATAAGCCATGTCCCTGTCGCCGTTATGATTAACGCCTGCCTCGGCGATAAAATAGACACTCATGACGCCACCTGCAGTTCGGGTAAGTCGTAAAAAATCTTAGAGCCGTCACCATTAAGGCGGCATTCGGCTAGAACATCTTTTATGCGCATTGAGGCTCCAGGTAATCCGTATGGGGGAGCCGCGTCAGGGCGTGATGGCATAAACTTCGGTGAAATCGCTGTTGTAATTGCATCGTAAATGCTTTTGTGATCTGCGGCACAATCCAGCACACTGGCGGCGCGCAGACGGCCCTTCTGCCGGGTCCCGATATTAACCGTCGGGATATTGCATGCCGGTGCCTCAATTATCCCGCTTGATGAATTGCCGATAACGGCCGACGCGTGGCGCATGGCGCTCAGATACCGCTGCTGACCCAGCGACAGAAACAGGCGGGCGCGATTTTCATTGGTTGCGACATATGCATGGATCGCTTGCGCAATCTGATCATACCCGGCGTCGGCATTGACGCCGGTAAAGATGCAGGCGTGGTCCTTAAAATCATCAAGCGCTGCCAGCAAGGCGCGGATTTCATTCTTCGGTTTGTCACCGCCGAGCGTAGTCGGGTGATGCGTGATCAGGAAATATGGTTGTTCGGACTCAAGGCCGAGCGCGTCAGCGGTTTCAAAGGTATTCAATAGCGGGGTTCTGTCCAGATGATCAAGGCCCGGTGCGCCGACGGTGAATACGGTGTCGGGCTGCTCGCCCATCTGGATGATGCGTTGCCGGTAAGGTTCGGCGGCGGCGAAATGCCAGCGCGATATTTTGGTTATGGCATGACGCATGGAATCGTCGATGGCGCCTTCGGTGACCTCGCCGCCATGAATATGTGCAATCGGAATTCGCGCCAGCATCGCCGCCGTCGCGGCTGCCAGAATTTCATAGCGATCGCCCAAGAGCACGACGATATCGGGTTGCAGCGCCGCCAGCGCCGCACCGATGCCACTGAGCGCGGTACCGGTCGCGGCGGCAATCCCTTTCGGGCTGTCGTCAGAAAAATCGAGCGGCACGCGGGCGTCGATGGCAAAGCCGTCGGCTTCGATGACGTCAGCGGTATGACCGAATTTCGGATCGAGATGCGTGCCGGTGACGATCAGCTGCAGCCGCAATAACGGATCTCCGGTGATTTCTTTCATCAGCCAGAATAGCAGGCCGTATTCGGCCCTGGTCCCGGTGATGACGCAGATTTTTCGAGCGGCCGTCATTTCGTTTGGTATGTGATCTCGTAATTGCCGCAAAAATTGGGCCGTGCCGTGGCGTCGACAAACAGCTTCTGCTCAAGCGCTTTCAGTAGTTCCCGAATACCATCCTCGACGCTGTATTGCGGCTCAAAAGCAAGGCGTTCGCGAATTTTTGCAAAATTGACGCGGTAATTCCTGGGATCGGTGCCGTGTGCCTGGTAAGTCACCGGTGCATCGGGCAGATGCTTGCGGATTGCTTCGACGATCATCCGCTTGGTGAAGTTGTTGGTATCGCCACCGGCGTTGAAGACTTCGAAAGCGACAGCCTCTGTCGGCGCTTCGAGGACGCGCTGAATGACGTCGGCAAAATCCTGCACATGGCAATACGGCCGCCAGGTGTCGGCATCATAAACCAGCAGGTCGCGGCCCTGAAACATGTCGCGGGTAAATTCGCTGACGGTCAGATCAAAGCGCATCCGGGGTGCCAGACCGAACGCTGTCGCAAACCTCAGCGCGGTTGCCGTGTAATCGACCTTGCCCTGCAGCGCCAGCAGCTTCAGTTCCATCGCGACCTTAGCCTTGGCATACAGCGACAGTGGGCTGAGTGCATAGTTCTCGTCGGCCAGCGCTCCTTCCGGGATCAGGCCATAGTTGGAGCAGGTCGAGACGCAGATGACACGCTCGAGGCCACGACCGTTCAGCGCATCGATCAGATTGCTGATACCGGACTCGTTGATGGCCTGATGTGCTTCCGGATATTTCTTGGTAATAGGATCGCCGACCAGACCGGCCAGGATAACGACATCCGTAGCCCCGGCAAGGCCGCGTTCGACAATCGCCGGGTCAACCATGTCGCCGTTCAGAACTTCAAAATTCGGATTGTCGAACAGATTCAGCAGAATGTTTTCGGTACCGTACAGAAACATATCGACGACGCGAACCCGATAGCCGTTGGCCAGCAGGCGTTTTGCAATGACCGGGCCGATATAGCCACCGCCGCCGAAAAGGGTAACCAGACGTTCGTTGCCGGATGTGAAAAATGCAGCGTTCAAGAAAACCTCGTCATTCAGACATGCTACCGCAGTCCGGGTGAAATCACCCGAACTGCAAAATTTCAGAGCAGAGCCGCGACGCGCCTAAAGGGCGGCGAACACGGCGTCCTTGTGAACCTTTGCACGGACCTGACGGCCGAGCAGATTCAAAAGCACAGTGACCCGATTACGGTCGTCGCTGGCTTCGAACAGGGCTTCAAATTCGCCAAGCGCGCCGCGCAGCACGCGCACCGGATCGCCGGGCTTGAAGTTTGCACCGGCCAGCGTCTTGACCAGTCCGCGGTCGTCCTGACGGGCGTAAATCTCGTCGATCACCGCACCCGGAACCGACGCCGGCTTTTCGCCAAAACGGATCACGTCGAAGATGCCGACGGTCGAGCGGATGGCGCGCCAGGGCGAACTGTCAGGATCGATTTCGACGAACAGATAGCCCGGGAACAATGGCCGCGGCACCCAGTCGACCTTGCGGGCATGGCAGCGGCGTTTCAGGTGTTTCGGCAACAGCACATTGAAGCCCTGCCGCAGCAGATGGAACACGGCCTTGTCCTCGGCGTTGGGCTGGGTGTTGGCGACGCACCAGTAAGTCATGGGGTTTCTCCCCGGGGCGCACCATTGCCTTTGTCGAGGCCCAGGAATTTCGGCGCCAGCACGCGTTCTTTCGGGAAAAGCGAGCGGGCCAGCGCAAAAAGCTTAACCGGATCGTTCATGTCACAGACAATGGCGCAGTCAAAGTCCTGCAATTGCGCTTCGAACGCGAGGCGCGGTATTTCTGCCAGCGACATGTTGTGCGTATCGGTATTGGCAAAAAGCGCCAGCGTCAGGTTCTTGTCCAGCGCCGACATCGAGAAAATATCGACCAGATCGCCATTGCCGAGCAGAACGATGCGCTGCCAGTTATTGTCCTGACAGGTTTTGAAAATCTGTTCCGCTTCGTTGCGGGTGACGCGAAACAGATTGAGGGATTGCGAGAAATATGCGGCGGTCAGGCGGGTCTTCTCGCTGAAACCCTTCGGCGTCAGATAATAGGCGTAGCGGTTGGCCGGTGCCTGCGTCACCTTGATCAAGCCCTTTTTGATGCAACGCTTCAGATACGTGTTGGTCAGGCCAAGTGCAATCGACAGGTCAGACGCAATCGAGCGCTGCGATACCCGGTCATTTTCATGCACGGCATTCAACAGCCCGAGCGTGATACGATGCTCGTTATCAATATGGTCAGATCCGAATTTCGCTTTTGTCATCAGTCTTCCGTGCAAAAAAGACGAAGAATGGCACTAGATATTGCGATTTGCCCGACTTTAGTACACTGTTCATAACGTGAACGTCAACCGTGTTCATTTTGTGAACATGAAAAATATCGTGCATGAACAAGCGTCTGACCTTAGGTTTGCTCGAATCAATCGACGGATATCCCGCACATAGAAGGAATGGGGTTTGATGCCCGTTCGTGCCAACGAAAAAATTGCCGTGATCGGCCTCGGTTATGTCGGATTGCCGCTGGCGCTGGCGCTGGCCAAACATTACCCGGTTACCGGCTTTGATATTTCAAAACTGCGAATAGGCGAATTACGGAACGCGGTCGACCGCTCGGGCGAGATCGAGCCGGACGTGCTGCGTTCCTCGACCCTGCTGCTGAGCAGTGACGCCGCCGATCTGGCCGGCAACGACGTTTTTATCGTCACCGTGCCGACCCCTGTCGACGAAGAAAACAAACCGGACCTGAGTGCCCTGACGGCGGCCTGCTCGAAAATCGGCAAGGCCCTGCAGCCGGGCAACACCGTTGTTTTTGAAAGCACCGTCTACCCGGGCATCACCGAAGACTTCTGCGGCCCGGCGCTGGCTGCGGTTTCCGGCCTCGAATGCGGCGAAGACTTTTTCCTCGGCTACTCGCCCGAACGCATCAACCCGGGCGACCGGGAATTTACGGTCGAGCGGATTACCAAGGTGGTATCCGGCCAAACCCCTGATATTGCACAGAAACTTGCGGTCATTTACGGCGCCGTCAACAACGGCAATATCTTTGTCGCCAAGGACATCAGGACCGCCGAAGCGGCCAAAGTCATTGAAAACGCCCAACGCGACATCAACATCGCCTTTGTCAATGAACTGTCGATGATCTTCAACAAGATCGGCCTGTCGACGCATGATGTGCTGGCTGCCGCCAAAACCAAATGGAATTTCCTGCCGTTTACGCCGGGCCTGGTCGGCGGCCATTGTATCGGCGTCGACCCCTATTATCTGGCGCACCTGTCGCGCAGCCTTGGTCACGAGCCGGAAGTGATCCTTTCCGGGCGACGTATCAATGAAGGCATGGCCGGGTTCATCGCCCAGCAGGTCGACAAGAAACTTGCCCACAAACCGTCCAGGATTCTGGTGCTCGGCCTGACTTTCAAGGAAAACGTGCCGGATCTCAGAAACTCGAAATCCGCCGATCTGGTAAAGCTGCTGGAAGAAAAAGGCCATGCCGTCGCAGTCCATGACCCGTGCGCCGATCTGAATGAGGCACGCCGCGAATACGGGGTCGAGCTGCATGCATCAATGAGCGATATCGAACCGGTCGACTGCATCGTCGGCGCTGTGCGCCACGCGGCCTACTGTGATTTCACGGCGGAGGTGCTGGAAGGCCTGCTGGTCGAAGGCGGCCTGATCGCCGATCTCAAGGGCATGTGGCGTGGCATTGCCACGTCGGCCGACGTTCGACGCTGGAATCTTTGATCCGGCACGCGTATCCGCAGCCTGCCGCCTGCGCCGCCGGTCTGGCCGAAGCCCTCGGCGCAACGCTCGGCGATCTTCTGCAGCAAAAACCACGGCTGACGCTGGCGCTGTCCGGCGGGCGCTCGCCGTGTGAGGTGCTGCCGCTGCTGGCGGCGCAGCCGCTCGACTGGTCGAGAATTGATGTCATCCTGGTTGACGAGCGTCTTGTGCCCACGGATCACGCTGACAGCAATGCCGGCCTGGTGCGGCAATGGTTTCTGGACAAGGGCGCGGCGGCGGCGACGTTCATTCCGCTGTGGACGGATACGATACCGCTGGCTGATGCGCTGGCGGACACGTCGCGCAGACTGGCCCCGGTCCTGCCCGCCGATGTCGCCTATCTGGGGATGGGCAAGGACGGGCACATAGCGTCGCTGTTTCCGGCCGGAAACGCGGCCGCCTTCGGCGGCATCGAGATGCAAGTCATTTTGACAGAAACGGCGGCACATCCCCATGCACGCATCAGTCTGACGCTCGGCGCACTTCTGGAAATACCTCATTTATATCTGCACGCGACCGGCAGCGAGAAGGCTCATGTACTCGACGAGGTGCTTGAAAATCCGCCGACGTCGGCGGTGCCGGTGTCGCTGCTGGTGCACGCTCGACCGGACCTGCAGGTTTTCGCGTGCCCATAGGCATTATGCATCGTCATGCTGAATCTTTTTCAGTATCCATGAAACTTCAGGCCAACGGAATATTTTGAACATGGACCGCCAATCAAGTTCAGGGTGACGGGTATGTGGGTGTATGCATGCTGCCAGATCCAATCACCGGTAGCGCGAAGCCCGATCAGCTGTCGATGGCGATGCGCCATTTGACGACGGTCTCTTCGGGTTCATGATTTCCGAGGATGACAATCTGCTGGGCGCGATGCTGGCGACCGTCGAAAAAACTGACACTGTCTTCAAGCATCACCGGATAGGCACAGCTGAAGCGCCAGCCGCGACCGCGCGGCGGCTTGATGATGACCTCGCCGCCACCCGAAACCATCGATGCGCGGACGTCCGGATAAAGCTGAAAGCGAATTGAAAACGGCTGCGAGCGGCCGCCCGAAAGTGCATCCTCGCCGCGCACGTCACTGCCTGAGCCGTCGATATAGATGGCCCGGCGATGCGTGATCCCGAACGCCGCCTGATAGCCGTTGTGGCTCATCTCGATCAGACGCGCCCCTTCGTGATCGCGGCGATTGACCGTCGCCTTGCTGACCGGTCCGGTATCCTTGTCATTGATCACCAGTGTGCTGTGCGCGGCGGTTGACGACAGCGCGTTCAGCCATTGCGGGCGCGTCGCGTCATCGGCCAGACGCATGCCGCAATTGCCGATCAGGCGAACTTTGCCGTTGCTCAGCTCGAAACTGCCGGGGCTACGGAAGCTCGGTCCGCTGCTCAGGGCTTCGCCGCAATCGACGAGAATCGTCGCTTGTCCGGCGCGGAGCCGGTGAAATCCGCTATATGGCGCGCTGGTCAGGGCCCGGCCCTTGCCGCCGGACGCCTTGATGACGGCTTCGATCAGCGGCGCCGTCGCCGCCACTGTCCCGTTGAACAGGGCAAAGCCGCCATCGCCATGGCAAAGCGCCTTGATGATCGGCACCATGCGATCGATGGCGGCGATCAATTCGGCCGGCGGCTGCACGTGATGACCGATCAGGGCATGCTGAATTTCCGTCAGAATGGCAAGCACCGCCAGATCCTTGGCCGGGGCGCGTTCGATGTGTCCGCCGTCCGGAAGGATCTGTCTGTCGACATCCTGTCCGAACTCGCTGATGCGCCGGGCCAGCGTGTGTTCCAGCTCGGGCAGGGCAATCGCAGAATTGATCCGCGCCTGATGCACAAGAAAACGGCGCCAGGGGGTAATCCCCGTCAGCGGTAACCGGTTCAGATGCCGGGCGTTTTGTGCAATCGCCGTGGCCCACGCCAGACGTTCGGCGGGATCGATGCCGATGCTGACGATGTCATAGGCGCCAAGCCAGCGGATGACCCGCTCGCCCAGAATATCCGCGCGCCAATGGTCGGTATGCCAGCGTCTATTTTCTGCAAGCCAAGCGGCAATGACCGGCCAGGCCTGATCGTTGCGGGCATGGGGCGCGCCCAGCCAGCGAAAATCGGCACGTGGTTTTGGTGCGGTCAGACCCTGCGGTGGTGACAACTGATCGGCATACCAGGCGGCTTCGGCGCCCAGCCCGGCGTCACCCAGCGGCACGCGCACGCTCGATGGCGGCTTGCCGGCAAGCCACCAGTCATAGACCGCCGAGCTGAATATAAACTGGCGGACGCGGTCTGGAACGATCTCGAACATGGAAACGGATATTACCTCAAGAGTACTAACGTGGCGTTACAATCGGGCAATAATTTGTCAAATAGATGGCACCGGGGATCAGGACAATCTTTGCAGTCTGGCCGCGTAAAAGCCGTCCATGCCACCCTGCTCGGCGAGCAGACAGGGCAGGGTGCGAAGATCGCCGTCGGCGGTGACGGCTTCGAGCAGGCCCGGCAGTTCTGCAGCGGTGACCGGGATGCGGGCGAAGCGGGTATTACGGGTGAGGAATTTTTTGATCGCCCGCGGCCCTTCTTCCGGCTGCAAGGAACAGGTGACATACAACAGCGTGCCGCCCGGGGCGACCAGCTTGGCGGCGGTATCGAGCAGATCGCCCTGCACGACGGCCAGCTTGGCAATGTCGTCGGGGGTTTTCAGGTGCGCGACATCGGGGTGACGGCGCAGCGTGCCGGTCGATGAACAGGGGGCGTCCAGAAGCACGATGTCGGCCGGCTCATCGGGCTGCCAGGTTTTGGCATCCTCGACGACCAGCTCGGCGCTGAGGCCGGTGCGTTCCAGGTTCTCACGAACCCGCTGCATGCGGCGCTCGGAAATATCAAGCGCGGTGACATGGGCGCCGGCATTCAGCAATTCCAGGGTCTTGCCGCCGGGGGCGGCGCATAGATCATAGACCCGTTTGCCGGCAACCGAGCCGAGCAGGCTGACGGTTAGTCTGGCGGCGGCGTCCTGAACCCACCAGGCCCCGTCATCAAAGCCCGCCAGGGCGGTGACGTCGTCGGCTTCGAGCAGGCGGACCGTGCCATCAAGGATGACGCGACCGCCCAGTTTTTCGGCCCAGCCGGCGCTGTCCGACTTCACCGTCAGATCAATCGGCGGGGTTACCATGTGTGCTGCGGCAATGGCAGCGGCGGTCTCGCTGCCGTAAGCGTCGCACCAGCTCTGCCACAGCCAGTCCGGCGTGTTCAGGCGGGCGGCATCCTGGGCGGCGAGCATCGCCGCCCCTTCACGCTGCAGGCGGCGCATCACGGCGTTGGTCAGCTTGGCAAACGGCTCCTGGCCGACAGCGCGGCAAAGATCGACGGTGGTCGAAACCGCGGCATGCTCGGCGGTGACCGAAAACAGCAATTGCGCAATGCCGACCCTGAGAACGTCATAGACTGGGCGGGCTTTTCTGGGCAGCGGATCTGGCATGCAATGGATAATCAGCGCATCGATCTGACCCAGCCGCTTCAGACAGACGCGGACGATAAAGGCGGCATAGCCCCGGTCCGCGCCCTGCAGATCGGCAAACGCCGGTGTCGCGCCGAAGGCATCGTCGAGCGAGCGCCGTTTGTACAGCACCTGACGCAGCACCTCGAATGCGGCACGTCTGGCGCCGAGAGCCGGATTGTCGGCGGATTTGCTTTTAGCGGATTGGGAACGGGGCAGTTGCGGCATTGGGCCTCAAAGGGGTCTAGGTCTGATCATACACGATACGCACCGTTCATAGGCGATCAGGCTGGGGATCGAAACAAAATTATATATACACAAATCATATGTTGATTGTCCGGGCGTTGACGCGCTCAAGAAACAACGATGTTTACCCATTATTGCCCTTGACTGCTTTACGTTGGATATTAGGCACACCGAAGGATGGAATACCGACGATGATCTCATGCGCCAACCTGCAGCAACTCGAATACGAAACCCGTCACATTTTGCATGAAGTGGCAGCCTGTATGGCAACGAACAAGCGCGGGGGAAAATTCTGATGCCGGGCACCAAGCCGCCACGCGACCGCAACCTGACCCGTCAGAAGCTCAGTCTCGACAAGCAGGCGCGCGCTACCGCGCTTGGGCAGAAACCGGCGATCCTCTGGTTCACCGGGCTTTCGGGTGCCGGTAAATCGACCATTGCCAATCTGGTCGCCGAGAAACTGCACGAGGCCGGCAAGCATACCTACATGCTTGATGGCGACAATGTCCGCCATGGGCTCAACCGTGATCTCGGTTTTTCCGATGCCGACAGGGGCGAAAACATACGCCGAATCGCCGAGGTTGCCAGGCTGTTTGTTGATGCCGGACTGATCGTTATCGTGTCGGCAATTGCACCGTTTAGCCGTGACCGCGAAATGGCCCGACAGCTGGTCGAGGCGGATGAGTTTTTTGAAATACATGTCGCCGCCTTGCTCGCCACCTGTGAAGCGCGCGATCCGAAAGGTCTCTACGTGCGCGCCCGAAAAGGCGAGATCGCCGACTTCACCGGCATCTCGTCTCCCTATGAAGTGCCGGAGCACCCGGAACTTCGGATCGATACCGATGCCGTTGATGCCGAGACGGCAGCAGATCATGTGCTTGCACTGTTGCAGGCGGCACGCTGATGGCCCGGGTCGCAGTACGCTTCCGATGCTGCCGGTTCGCACGGGCGGAGAGCGTCCGTTGATCAACCTGTTCCAGCCCCTGGCGGTTGCGGCGGTGGCGGGCCGTCTGCCGCTCAGTTATTTTGAAATAGGCTCCAGAGGCGGCTTGCAGAATGATATGTCGCCGTTGGCATTTGCTGTTGATGCTGTCGGTTTTGAGCCGGATGCTGTGGAATTCGAACGGCTCGAAAAGCAACCATCGGGATCCTGGCGCAGTCTCCGCTATCTGCCGGTCGGCGTCGCCGGCAAAAGCGGTGAGCGGACACTGTTCATTCCGGATGATCCACTTTCGGCCTCATTGCTGGCGCACGACCCGGCAATCGGTGAAGCCTTCAACAAACAGCATATGTTCACACTGTCGCGGACGGTCCGAGTCCCGGTCCTGAGTCTCGCCGATGCTCTGAAACAATCGGGCCTTGAGCGCATCGATTATCTGAAGATCGATGTCGAAGGTGCGGAGCTGGAAATTTTCGACGGGTCGGCACAGGTTCTGGCGGAAGTGCTTTGCATCAAAACCGAAGTTGCCTTCATCGCCGCGCGTAAAAACCAGCCACTGGCCAGCGACGTCGACCAGCATCTGCGCGCCGCAGGGTTTCAACTGCTGGCAATGATTGAGCCGGCGCACTGGCGGCGACAGGGTACACTGACCGATCCGTATTACGCGGCGCAGGACGTTCCCTATTCAAAGGGGCAGCTGATTCATGCAGATATGCTCTACATCCGTGATGTCGAGACAATGGCAGAAAATCCCGACAAACTTATCCGTCAGGCCCTGATCCTTATGTCGTTCGGATATTTCGACCATGCGATGATGCTGCCGCAACGACCGCTGGTGCAGGATTATCTGAAATCGGCATTTGCGCAGGGCCCGCTCGAGATCGTTGCCCCGGCATCAAGGGCCTATGGGCGGCGGGCCTTTCTGGGCGCTTTCTATCGACAGTTTCGCGGCGTTGTTCCGTTCGTCCGCTATCTCAGGAACTTGCTGGCAAGCTAGCGCCTTGCAGCCGGCGTCAGCCCCACGGACGGGGTGCCATGCCGGCAATTTCACGCAGCTTGTGAACCCGGTTCTGCGTGCTGGGATGGGTCGAGAACAGATTGTCGACGGCGCCGCCATGCAACGGATTGACGATGAACATGTGCGCCGTTGCCGGGTTGTCTTCGGCGACGGCGTTATCGATGCCGTGTGTCTTCTGATCCAGTTTCTGCAGTGCGCCGGCCAGCCACATCGGGTTGCCGCAGATTTCGGCACCGCCGGCGTCGGCCGCATACTCGCGGGTTCTGGAAATCGCCATCTGCACCAGCATCGCCGCGACCGGCGCCAGGATCATGACCAGAATGGTGCCGACGAAGCCGAGCGGGTTGTTGCGGTTGTTGCCGAAAAACAGCGCGAAGTTGGCGAGCATCGACAACGCTCCGGCAATCGTTGCGGTCACGGTCATGGTCAGGGTGTCGCGGTTTTTGACGTGCGCCAGTTCGTGCGCCATGACGCCGGCAATTTCTTCGCTGCTCAGCAGCCGCAACAGGCCGGTGGTCGCGCAAACCGAGGCATTTTCCGGATTGCGTCCGGTGGCAAAGGCGTTCGGCTGATCGTTTTCGACAATATAGACCTTCGGCATAGGCAGTTCGGCCTTCAGCGCCAGTTGCCGGACGATACCGTAAAAACCGGACTGGGTGGTGGCGGTGACTTCACGCGCCTTGTACATGCGCAGCACCAGGCTGTCGGCATTCCAATAGGCGAAAAAGTTTGTCGCCACAGCAACCATCAGCGCGATGACCATGCCGCCCTGACCGCCCAGCAGAAAGCCCGCCCCCATGAACAGGGCCGTCAATCCGGCCAGCAGTATGCCTGTCTTCATAAGGTTCATGATGTCATCTCCAAAAGGGTGCCCGGCCGGCGCCTTATTCACGGTGCTTTGTCGAAGCCCGGGGACGGGTGCCTTGATCCGTCGACACTATTGAATTATCTCAATTCAGGGGCATTTCAATTGGCAGCACCGGGATGAAGGAAATTAATCATGAGCGACGAGCCAAAGAGCAGCGAAACGCTTAAAAAGGCGGCGCAAACGGCGCAAGCCCCTGAATCCAGGGACCCGGCCAAAACCCCCGAGTTCGGTGGCCCTGAAGGCCCCGAGCCAACCCGTTACGGCGATTGGGAAAAAAAGGGCCGCTGCATCGATTTTTAATTGTCCGCAGCGGTCTTCCGAGAATTGCGCAGTAAAGTTGTCCGCATTATCATCTATCAGGATTACGTAAGTATAGCGGCGGAGAATGCCGTAATAATAAATGCCGACGCGCAAAGTCGGCGATGCGGGGATCTCCCCGGTGCTTAGGGGCAGATGTGCATGGGGTTGTTTGCGAGTATTCTGAAAAGCATTTTGCCGTCGAAACGACGACAGAAGAGTAAGAAAAAACGCCGCGCTTCGGCTCAGAGCGGCGGTGGTTTCATGCCGTCCGAAGGTGGCAGTGACGGCAAGGTGATGCTGGCCAATCTGTTCGGCAGTGGTGGTCAGGAGATCAGCGAACGGCTGGCCGGCATGCTGAGCCGGGAATCAACGCTACAGACGATTTTTGCCGGACAGGTCCTGAAACAGAATATACGCGTCGGTCTTGTCGAAAGACTGCTTCTGGCCAACGAGGAAGGTCGCGGCTGGCTCGCCGAAGAGGAAGCCGATCTGCTGATCTGGGGCGCCATGGAAGACATGGGCACCGTCGCCCGACTGCATTTTCTCACCCTCGACGCCAATCAGGACGGCCAGCCCGGAATCTTCGGCATGGCCGACACCCTGGATCTTCCGGTGCCGTTGACCGATGAGACAGGGGCCTTGGTCAGGGCGGCGACGCTGGCGGTATTGCTGCCGGTCAGCAAAGGCTCCAAACGTGCCCTTGCCGAACGGCTGATCGAAAATCTGGAACCTGCCAAGGCGGCGCTTGCAAGTCTGCCCGCCGACACCCCGGAAGAATGCCGGATCGCAATTTTGAATTGTCTCGGCAATGCCTATGCGACGTCCTACCGCTTCGGCAACAAGAAGGCCGGGGCCGGGGCGTTCGAGCATTACCGGGCCGCCGATGCGCTGATCGATGCCAAGAAAAACCCGATGAGCTGGTCTGTGGTGCATACGCATCTCGGCCTGATGCTGGAAGCGGATGCCAAGGATCGCAAGGATCCGGCCGGCATGCAGGCGGCAATCAAGTGCTATGCCGATATCAGCGAGGTCCTGACCCGTGACGCCTATCCCCAGGACTGGGCACTGTCACACATTCGCCGCGCCATGGCGCTGTACAAGATGGCATCGTTACAGGGCGCACAGGCGCAGGCTCATCTGACGGAAGCGACCCGTGCCTTTGAAGAAGCCCTGATGATCTATGACCGCAACCAGATGCCGGAACGCTGGGCCGAAGTGATGAACCATTACGGCGTCGCGCTGATGGCGCTGGGCGGATACGGCCGGTCTGACGCCATATTGCAGCAGTCGATCTCGACCTTCCGCAAGGTCCTCGAAGTCCGCAAGCGCGAAACCTCACCCTTGCTGTGGGCGCAGACCGCCAACAATTTGGGCGCCGCCTGTTTCGCCCTGGCCAAGCAGGCCAAGGAAGAACACCTGCTGGAAGAAGCCTCGTATTATTTTCAGGGGGCGATCAAGATTTTTCGAAAGATCAAGGGCCAGCGCAAGAAGGCCGAGGTAATTTCGAAAAACCTCATGCGCGTGCAGCACATGCTCAGTGAGGACGCGGCCTAAAGGCAATCGTGGAATTCACAAATCGTCATCCCCGCGAAAGCGGGGACCCAGTATGGTGCAGCGTTCTCTTGGATTTCCGCCACAGCCTGCGCCCGCGAAGACGAGTGCGGGAATGACGATTTAAATCAAAAAAGCGAAAGGGGCCCGCAGGGCCCCTTTCTTGTTCGTGTAGAGGTGTGTTTTCTACTTGAGCCGATTTTGCCGGTTTTCGATCAGGCTGGTGACGACCGACGGATCGGCGAGGGTTGAGGTGTCGCCTAGATTGGAAAACTCGTCCTCGGCAACCTTGCGCAGAATGCGCCGCATGATCTTGCCGGAACGGGTCTTCGGCAGACCGGGTGCCCACTGCAGCCAGTCCGGTGATGCAATCGGTCCTATTTCCTTGCGGACCCACTGCACCAATTCCTTTTTCAGCGCATCGGTCGGCTCGACGCCGATGTTCAGCGTGACATAGGCATAGATGCCCTGACCCTTGATGTCGTGCGGGGCGCCGACGACGGCGGCCTCGGCAACGTCATGATGCGCGACCAGTGCACTTTCAACTTCGGCGGTGCCCATGCGGTGACCGGAAACGTTTATCACGTCATCGACGCGCCCGGTGATCCAGTAGTAGCCGTCGGCATCGCGCCGGCAGCCGTCGCCGGTAAAGTACTTGCCCTTGTAGGCCGAGAAGTAGGTTTCCATGAAGCGCTTGTGATCGCCGTAAACGGTCCGCATCTGTCCAGGCCAGCTGTCGGCGATACACAGGTTGCCTTCGCAGGCCCCTTCCAGAACATTGCCTTCGGCATCGACGATTTCCGGGATCACGCCGAAGAACGGTTCCGTTGCCGAGCCGGGTTTAAGCGCAATCGCGCCCGGCAACGGCGAAATCAGGATGCCGCCGGTTTCGGTCTGCCACCAGGTGTCGACGATCGGGCAGCGGCTTTCGCCGACAACCCGGTAATACCATTCCCAGGCTTCCGGATTGATCGGCTCGCCGACCGATCCCAAAAGCCGCAGCGATTTGCGCGAGGTCCGTTTGACCGGCTCGTCGCCTTCGCGCATCAGCGCACGGATCGCCGTCGGTGCGGTGTAGAAAATATTGACGTTGTGCTTGTCGCAGACATCCCAGAAACGCGAGATGCTTGGATAATTCGGCACCCCTTCGAACATCAGCGTGGTCGCACCGTTGGCCAGCGGGCCATAGACGATATAGCTGTGTCCGGTGACCCAGCCGACGTCGGCGGTACACCAGTAAACTTCACCATCCTTGTAATCGAATATATATTCGTGGGTCATCGACGCATACACGAGATAGCCGCCGGAGGTATGCAGAACCCCTTTCGGCTGCCCGGTCGAGCCGGAGGTATAGAGAATGAACAGCGGATCTTCGGCGCTCATTTCCTCAGGCGGACAGTCGGTCGAGGCGGCTTTGGTGACGTCGTCATACCAGACGTCGCGGCCTTCCTTCATGTCGATCTTGCCGCCGGTGCGTTTGCAGACGATTACCGTGTGGACGCTGTCGCAGCGTTTCAGTGCGGCGTCGGTATTGGCTTTGAGCGGGATCGGCTTGCTGCCACGCAGGCCTTCGTCGGCGGTGACGACGAGCACGCACTTGGAATCGTCGATACGCGACGCCAGACTGTCCGGCGAAAATCCGCCGAAGACGATCGAATGCACGGCACCGATGCGGGCACAGGCAAGCATGGCGTAAGCGGCTTCGGGGATCATCGGCATGTAGATGCAGACGCGTTCGCCCTTTTTGACGCCGCGCGCCTTCATGGCGTTGGCAAGGCGGCAGACATGTTCGTGCAACTGCTTGTAGGTGATCTTGTCGTCGTCTTTAGGATCGTCACCTTCCCAGATGATGGCGACCTGATCGCCGCGCGTCGCCAGATGCCGGTCGATGCAGTTGGCGGATACGTTGAGCGTGCCGTCTTCGAACCATTTGATGCTCACGTTCGGCACCATGAAGTCGACGTTCTTGACCTTCTTGTAGGGCTTAATCCAGTCGATGCGCTTGCCGTGTTCGGCCCAGAATCCTTCGTTGTTCTCTATCGAGGCCTTGTACATGGCTTCGTACTTGGCTTCGTCGATGAGTGCATTTTTAGCAAATTCGGCAGGAACCGGATGGATATGAACTTCGCTCATTGGATTGCCTCTCCCTGATAGATGCTTATGTGACAGCGCTGTGGCGGAGTTTTCCCCGCATTGCCTGCAATTATCGACAAATTCGCCTTAATGCCAAGGATATGATGGTCAAATCCGGGCTGTTTTCCGAAAGCCGATGTTAATTGCCGACGAACCAAGGTCTTCAGGCCAGAACTATATATCCGTCCCGGACCTCGGCATTGATCTGGGTCAACGTATTCCCTACACAGGGGGCTGATGATACTAGGCTCAGGACCCATTAATTTTCATTTTACCTTTTTCGCCGATGATTTTTCCATTGGGTTTTGGAGGAGATCACATGAGCGATCATTTCTGGCTGACGCGGGCGCAACTAAAACGTATTGAGCCGCACTTTCCCCTGTCTCACGGCGTCCCGCGTGTTGACGATCTGCGGGTTATTTCCGGGATTATCCATGTCATCCGCAACGGCTTGCGCTGGCGTGACGCGCCCAAGGATTATGGACCACATAAGACGCTTTATAACCGCTTCATCCGCTGGAGCCGCATGGGCGTGTTCGACCGGATCTTCGCCTCACTCGCAGGCGAACGGGGAAGGCCCGAACAGTTGATGATCGACGCCACCCACCTCAAGGCGCACCGCACAGCGGCGAGCTTGCTCAAAAAGGGTCTGTTCCCCGCTGTATCGGACGCACGAAGGGCGGCCTGAACTCTAAACTTCACGCCGTAGTGGATGAGAACGGGTTGCCCCTGATTCTGTTGCTCACCGAAGGGCAGATGAATGACCACAAAGGCGCGAAGCTGGTCTTCGACGCCTTGCCGTCGGCCCCGGTTCTTATCGGAGACAAAGGCTATGACAGCGATGAGTTCAGGGATGCCCTGGCATCAAAAGGCATCAAATCCTGCATCCCGTCACGCACCCGCCAAATTTTATCTAGAAGTCTATATGTCGTAGACAAAAGGTAACGGACAGGTTACTATTAAGCATGATCGCGCAAGCTAAGGAATACCTGACCAGCAACAGCGTCAGCCCTTTTGGCAAATGGTTTGACGATCTGTCGCCCGATCAGGCCGCAAAGGTGACAACCGCCGTTGCCCGCATGGAAGCTGGGAATTTCTCAAACGTCAAATCCGTCGGTGGTGGTGTTTCGGAGTACAAGATCGATTACGGACCGGGCCTTCGGATTTACTTTGCCATTGAGGGCCGAACGATCATTCTACTCTTGGGTGGCGGTACTAAAAGGCGGCAAGGAAAAGACATTGAAGCGGCGAAAGAAAGATGGCGCGACCATAAAGGCCGCAAGTAAGGAGAAGTGAATATGGCGCTTACGCGAGAATTCAAACAGACAGTCAAAGCGCGTGTTGATCGTGACCCGGCGTTCCGCCAAGCGTTATTCGCCGAAGCCGTCGGCCTGATGATGGAGGGTGACGTCACGACGGGAAAAGCTCTGCTGCGCGACTACATCAATGCGACCGTCGGATTCGAGAAGTTGGCCAACGACGTAGGCACTCCCTCGAAAAGCTTGATGAGGATGTTCTCCAAAACTGGAAATCCACGGGCCGACAGCTTGTTTTCCGTCGTTAGCCACCTACAAAGAATGACCGACGTTCATCTAGCTGTGAGGCCGGACGCATAGGTGTGTGCGGGGTCCTGTCAGAGGAAATTTTGTAATTTGTTTGCTGGCCTATAAAGTTGGCCAATGAAAAACCCATTTAGATATTTCAAGACATCGCCCGAAGTCATTCGACTGGCCGTGATGATGTACGTTCGGTTTCCGCTTTCACTTCGCAATGTTGAAGACCTGCTTCACGAACGCGGCATTGATGTGAGTTATGAGACGATCCGCTTCTGGTGGAACCGCTTCGGCCCACTATTCGCCGCTGAGATCAGGAAACATAGATCTCACATCCAGTCTCTTATTCCAAATGGCGGTGGCATCTCGACGAGGTTTTCGTGAAGATCAACGGTGAGACACACTATCTTTGGAGGGCTGTGGATCACGAAGGCGAAGTGCTGGAATCCTTTGTCACCAAGCGTCGCGACCGCAAGGCTGCTCTTCGTTTTATCAAAAAATTGATGAAACGATATGGTGCGCCAAAAATGATTGTGACTGATCGTTTACGCTCATACCGGGCCGCCATGTCGGAACTGGGAAATATGCAGCGCCAGGAAACAGGACGCTGGCTAAATAACCGTGCGGAGAATTCTCATCTGCCATTTCGACGAAGAGAACGCGCCATGCAGAGATTTCGAACAACTCGAAGTTTGCAGAAATTCACCTTGATCCAATCATCCGTGACGAACCACTTTAACCACCAACGCCACCTCATCTCGAGAGACGATTTCAAAACAAAACGCGAAGCTGATGTGCTTCTTCCCCTGCCGGCGAATGGCATGGGGTTCAGCATGTGGTTCAGGTGACCGACAGCGGTTACCGCTATGACGGGGTTGATTACAAATCCCTGTCTCGGATTGCCCGCAAGATCACCGGCGCCCGCTGGTCGGGCCCCCGGTTCTTTGGTGTATAAGTAATGAGTAAGCGGGTCCGTTGCGCCATCTATACCCGGAAATCCACTGACGAAGGATTGGATCAGGACTTCAACTCACTGGACGCCCAACGCGAAGCTTGTGAAGCCTATATCCGTTCGCAGAAGGGTGAAGGTTGGAAACCCCTGAAAACCGGATACGACGATGGCGGATTATCTGGTGGGAGTTTGCAGAGACCAGCCTTGCAGAACCTTCTGTCTGATATTGACGCAGGCAAAGTGGATCTGGTGGTGGTTTATAAGGTTGATCGGTTAACGCGGTCACTGATGGATTTTGCTAAGATCGTCGAATCCTTCGATGCCAGAGGGGTGTCATTCGTCTCTGTAACCCAGCAGTTCAACACGGCAAGTTCCATGGGACGGCTGACTTTGAACGTTCTTTTATCGTTTGCGCAGTTTGAACGGGAGGTCACGGTGGAGCGGATCCGGGACAAGATTGCAGCGTCAAAAAAGAAAGGTATGTGGATGGGCGGGTTGCCCCCATTGGGCTATGACGTAGCTGAGAAGAAGTTGGTCGTTAACAAAGTAGAAGCTGAAACGGTCAGAGACCTTTTTCATCAATATACTGAACTGGGTTCGATCCGAGATCTAAAGTCATATGCAGATAAGAGTGGTATCCGGACCAAGAGTAGAGCTAACGGAACCGGGGGCAAAAGCTTTTCCCGAGGGCATTTATCGCAACTGTTACGGAACACGATTTATATGGGGGATGTGCAGCATAAAGGGCAGATCTACCCTGGTCGGCATGACGGTATTATCCAAAAATCTCTCTGGCAAGCGGTTCAGGATAAGCTGGACGGAAACATTAATAATCGATGGGCCAAGGGAAATCGAAAGCATCAGAGCATGCTTGCCGGCATTGCTTTTGATGAGACGGGAGATCGCCTGACACCCAGTCATGCCTGTAAATCCGGTCGGGAGTACCGGTATTACATCTCATCACGCTTGGTACATCAATCTGATATAAAAGGGGGGTGGCGGATCCCTGCGCGAACGCTGGAGCAGGCTGTGATTGAAGCGGTAATAGATTATGTCTCGGGGCTCCCCTTGAAAGACCCGATCCGTTGGCAGCGGGATTTGGTTGATGAGACACAGCACGCTGGCATTGTGTGCTCATTATTGCAGCGGGTGGATGTTGCTAAAGGATTACTCAAGATAACCGTGAATATTGACGGGTTAAGAGGCTTGGTCTCTGACATGTCTGTATTTACAGAGCCCGCCGTCATAAAGAGGGTGTTCACGATCCGGCGGCGTGGCGTTGAACAAAAGGTGGTTCTGGAAGGTAAAGAACCACAGGCGGGTAAAGATCCTGAGTTAATCCGCGTAATCAGTGATGCCTATCGCTGGTCGAGGATGCTGACGGACGGTGGGTTAACGACAATCCGTGATGTCGCAAAGCAAGAGCAGGTTGATGAGGGCGATGTTAGCCGATCGATCAAGCTCGCGTTTTTGGCGCCTGAGATTGTTGAAGCAGTTCTTACTGGAAAGCAGCCCGTCGATTTGACGGCTGAAAAGCTCAAGCGGCTATCTCGCCTACCCATCGATTGGGCTGAACAAAAACTGGCTCTTGGATTCGTCCACTAACCGGCCCGATTCTCTCCCCCCAACCATTCAAGAGCTTGGTGACGAAAAAAGCCAAACAGAGACTTTTGGCGGATTGATGCTGAAGCTGGAGATCATGCACGGCTTTAGAGACTGTAATGATCGAATATACCCTATGAAAACCGCAGAAAATACGGACTTTGGCCCCCGGGGTGGTTTGGTGGGGAGTTCGTACAGAAAGGAGTGGTGGGCCCGGCAGGACTCGAACCTGCAACCAGACGGTTATGAGCCGTCGGCTCTAACCAGTTGAGCTACAGGCCCACCATGGCACGGCCCGGGGCCGTGCGGGTCCTCTGATTACCCTTTTTTGGCGGCCGGGAACAGCCCGAAATGGCAGGCGTGCCGATAAGGATGCGGATCGCTCGGGGCGGTCGCCCGGAAGTTGTCGGGGCAGACGACCGGGCCGGATAAATCCGCCTGGTGGCGGCTTCCGACATCATTCTGTGGCTGGCGGAGATTCTGGAACTTGATTAGAGTATCTGCCATGACGATGGAAATCATTAAACTGGGAGACACGCTACTGGCCGAAGTGAGGGGCGTGGATATCTCGCGTCCGCTCGACGCCGGAACGCGGGACGCCGTCAACCGGGCGTTCTTGGATCACTGCGTTCTGGTGTTCCGCGACCAACAGATCACGCCGGCCCAGATGGTCGAATTCGAACGGGTGTTCGGATCGCCGATGATCCATGTGACGAAGAAATACCGCCACCCTGAGTTTGACGAGCTGATCGTCATGACCAACCTCAATGCCGACGGTGAAGTGGATGCGTTCGAATCCCGCCGCGGCCTCGGCTGGCATTCGGACATGTGCTATCTCGACGTGCCAGCCAAGGCGACGGTGCTGCATCCCCTCGAAATCCCGGAACAGGGCGGCGACACGCTTTTCGCCAACATGTACCGGGCACTGGAAGAAATGCCGGCGGCGCTCAAGTCGCGGCTGCAGGGGTTGCGCGGCACGTTCCGCTTTGGCGGACGCAGCAAGGATGTGCAGAACCGGCTTGATCCGGCCGACCGTGACAAGCCGCTGATCGAGCATCCGGTCATCCGCCGCCATCCGGATTCAGGCCGGGACTCCATTTTCGTCAATCCGATCCACACCGTCGGCATCATCGGCATGCCCGATGACGAGGCCACGGAACTGCTGGATGAAATCTATACCTGGTGCGGTCAGCCGCAATTTCAGGCGCGCCACCATTGGCGGCTCGGCGATACGCTGATCTGGGATAACCGCTGCACCTGGCACAGCGCCACCGGCGATAATCCGCTCAGGCAACGCCGGCGCTTCCTGCGCGGCAACGTTGCCGAGACAAAGCACTGAGCAACAGCGCCCGTTCAGTCTTCGGAGAATTCAAAACGCCCGATCAGTAATCGAGGAAGCTGCGCAGCTTTCTGGACCGTGACGGATGCTTCAGTTTGCGCAGCGCCTTGGCTTCGATCTGACGGATACGTTCGCGGGTCACCGAGAACTGCTGGCCGACTTCTTCCAGCGTGTGATCGGTGTTCATGCCGATGCCGAAGCGCATGCGCAGCACGCGTTCTTCACGCGGCGTCAGCGAGGCCAGAACCCGTGTCGTGGTTTCGCGCAGATTGGCCTGAATGGCCGCATCGAGCGGTTGCACGGCGAGCTTGTCTTCGATGAAGTCGCCCAAGTGACTGTCTTCCTCGTCGCCGATCGGCGTTTCGAGCGAAATCGGTTCCTTGGCGATCTTCAGGACCTTGCGGACCTTTTCCAGCGGCATCGACAGCTTCACCGACAATTCTTCCGGCGTCGGCTCGCGGCCGATTTCGTGCAGCATCTGACGCGAGGTGCGGACCAGCTTGTTGATGGTTTCGATCATGTGCACCGGAATACGGATGGTGCGCGCCTGATCGGCGATCGAGCGGGTGATCGCCTGACGGATCCACCACGTTGCATAGGTCGAGAATTTATATCCGCGACGGTATTCGAATTTGTCGACGGCCTTCATCAGACCGATGTTGCCTTCCTGAATGAGATCGAGGAACTGCAGACCGCGGTTGGTGTATTTCTTGGCAATCGAGATGACCAGACGCAGGTTGGCCTCGATCATTTCCTTCTTGGCCTTGGCGGCTTCGCGCTCGCCCTTCTGGACGATGCCGACGATGCGGCGGAATTCGCCGATCGGCAGGCCGACGGCACCGGAAACGCCGGATACTTCTTCGCGGATTTCCTTGACGTCGTCTTTGTATTTTTCGGCGAAGCGCTGCCAGTTCTTGGTCGGCATCTTCTTGCAGCGTTTGATCCAGTCGGGATCAAGCTCGGCACCGCGATAATTCTCAAGGAAGTCTTCACGGCGGATGCGCGACGAGGTGGCAAGGCGCAACAGCTTGCCTTCAAGGCGCACCAGACGCTGGTTGAGGCCGTACAACTGATCGACCAGCGCTTCGATGCGGTCGTTGTTGAGGTGCACGCCTTCCATCAGCTCGATCAGTTCCTGACGCAGTTTGACGTAACGCTTTTCCTGCGCGTCCTTGAAGTCGCCGACGCCATGCATCGCTTCCATGCGGCCGATCTGCAGGCGCTGGAACTTCTTGTAGGTCTTGGCGATCTGATCAAAGGTGGCGATGACTTCCGGCTTCAGCTTTTCTTCAAGCGCTGCCAGCGACAGATTGTTGTTCTCGTCGTCGTCGTCTTCATCATCCTCGTCGGAGGTCGTCTCGGTGGTTTCTTCTTCGTCGCCGTCGGCTTTGGCCTTTTTAGGCGCGTCGGTCTTTTTCTCGTCGGCTTTGACTTCAACCGGTTTGGCGACGGCAGGGGCGGCGGCTACTGCGCTGTCGTCCTCTTCTTCCGTTTCCGTGCCGGGCGCCGGCGGCTGACCGGGTCCGCCGCCCATCGTTGCGTCGAGATCGACGATCTCGCGCAAAAGGATTTCTTCGGCAACCAGCGCATCGTGCCAGCGGACAATGGCCTGAATGGTCAGCGGGCTTTCGCAGATTCCGCCGATCATCATGTCGCGGCCGGCCTCGATGCGTTTGGCGATGGCGATTTCGCCTTCGCGCGACAACAGCTCGACCGAGCCCATTTCACGCAGATACATACGAACCGGATCATCGGTCCGTCCAAGATCGCTTTCGTCGACGTTGCCCGAGGTCGATTTCTCGGCCGGTTCGTCTTCGTCGTCGTTGGCGGTTTCCGCGGCCGCTTCTTCCTGTTCTTCGTTCTCGACAACGTTGATGCCCATTTCGGACAGCATCGCCATGGTATCTTCGATTTGTTCGGAGGAGACGTCTTCGGGGGGCAGTGCGGCGTTCAGCTCGTCATAGGTGACGTAGCCTCGCTCTTTGCCTTTGGCGATCATTTTCTTGACGCCGGCACCCAGTGTATCGAGCAACGGGCTGTCGGTGCTCTCTTCGGTGCTTTCGCGTGCTTCGCTCGCTTGTGCTTTGGCCAATATTCAAAACCCCTAAACGTCCGACGCCTCAATGGTCGCCGGCGAGCCTAAATTCAATTGACCTTCAACGCTTTCATGCGTCCAAAGGTCATCTCAGAAGTATCTTCCCCCAACGCCGCTTCGACCTGTCTCAATTCGGTTTCGTGGGCCTTCGCGGTGAGCTGCTGGTAGGTATCGATCCAACCCTCCAGCGCCTCTTTGACGTCGCTGTCCGGTCTTGCAAACCGGGCATGCATGTAAACATTCTTGCCCAGCAGCTTTGCAATCAAAGCCTGCGAACCATCTTCCGAGAGGTGGTCGCGCAAGGCCTGAGAGTCAAGGCTTTCATGTTGGGCGAGGGTGTTTAAGACCTGCTGCCTCAATTTGTCAAGCTCAAGCGCTGAAAACTCAACCATTCCAAGGCGTTCTTCGACCTCGTCAAAGATCTCCGGATGGTTGATCAGGGTGGCCAGCAAAATCCGCTCGCGCAGCGTCTCTGCGGACGGGATACCGCTGGTTTCCGTCCGGGCATCGGACAGCACCGCCCCTTCGATCTTGGTCTTGCCGAAGCCGCGCTTGTTCTTGAACGGCTTGTATTCGCCTCTGGACGGCTGCTGCTGCGGGCTGCGGTCGCCCCACAGCTTGCGTGAGAAGTAATCGGAAAAGTGGCTGCGAAAGGTGGCGTCAGAGATGTCTCTGGCGCGGCTGTCGAGCTTTTGCTGTACATCGGCGCGGTCTTCAGGGCTTTGCGGCATGCGCCCGCCGGTGACTTCGCGCCAGATCACTTCAGATAGCGGCAGGGCGTTGTCGAGCAGTTCCTGAAACGGCTGGGCGCCCTGTTTCTGCACCAGACTGTCGGGATCCTCGCCTTCCGGCAGAATCGCAAAGCGCAATGCATGGCCTGCCTGCATCAGCGGCAGCGCCCGCTCGGCGGCGCGGTAGGCGGCATTCTGTCCGGCGCGGTCGCCGTCGAAGCACAAAACCGGCTCGCGGACGATTTTCCACAGATCCCGCAGCTGTTCCTCGGTCAGCGCGGTGCCGAGCGGCGCGACGGCGTTGTCGAAACCGGCGCGGGCCAGACCGATGACATCCATATAGCCTTCGCAGACGATCATCCGCCCGGCCTTGCGGGCCGGCTGGGTGGCATGGTGCTGACCATAAAGGGTGTGGCGCTTCTGAAACGTCGGGGTTTCCGGACTGTTCAGGTATTTCGGCTCGCCGTCGCCGAGAATCCGCCCGCCAAAGGCGATGACCTGACCGCGACGATCCTGGATCGGAAACATGACGCGGCCCCGGAACCAGTCATAAGGCTCGCCGCTTTCCGGCACCCTGAGCAGACCGGCTTCGATCATCAGTGCTTCCGAAACCCCTTCGCGACCCAGCGCCGCCTTGAGGCCGCCCCGGGAATCCGGTGAAAAACCCAGACGCCAGTGACGGATGGTTTTCTCGTCAAGGCCACGTCCCTTGAGGTATTCGAGCGCGCCCCGGCCTTCAGGTGTGCGCAGCATCTTTTCGAAAAAGACTGCGGCCAGTTCGTTGACCTCGGTCAGGCCCTTGCGCTTTTCGTGACGCTGGCGCTCTTCGGGGCTGTCGCGGGGGATCTCAAGTCCGGCCTCGGCGGCCAGCTGTTCGACCGCTTCCGGGAACGACATGCCCTCGACTTCGATCAGGAAGGTGAACACATCGCCGGAATTCTGCGTCGAGAAGCATTTGTAAAAGCCCTTGTCTTCCATCACGTGGAACGACGGTGACTTTTCCTTGGTGAACGGTGACAGGCCCCAGAAATCGCCGCGCGCGCGTTCTTTCAGGCGCACGGTTCTGCCGACGACATCGACGATCGACACGCGCCGCCTGATTTCATCAAGAAATTCCGGGGTAAAGGTGCTCATTAATGCTCCGTCCGCCAACGGCAGAGGATACGCCGAGTTGCCGGTTCGTGAAAGTGTCCCGGTGGAGAGTTATCCCGTGAAATCGGGACTTATCCACAGCCCCCTCATCCTGTCCTTCTCCCAAGGGAGACGGAACTCACGCATACCCATCCCTCTCCTCGGGGAGAGGGGAGGCGCGAAGCGCCGGGTGAGGGGCTGGATATCAGACGTTCAGCTGCGCCTTGACCTTGCCGGCGGCTTTGGAAAAGTCCATGCGCCCGGCATAATGGTCCTTCAGGTAGGCCATCACCTTGCCCATGTCCTTGATGCAGTCGGCGTTGCTTTTCTCGATGGCAACGCTGATCGCGGCTTTGGTTTCGTCTTCGGTCAGCGGTGTCGGCAGAAAGCTCTCGATAAAACTGATTTCCTCGGCTTCCTGCTGGGCCAGGTCCGGACGACCGCCCTTGGCATAGGCTTCGATGCTGTCGCGGCGCTGCTTGACCATCGACTGCAACAGGCCAAGGATGTCTTCGTCGCTGATACCCTCGGCGTTGCCATTGGTGCGCGCCTGGATATCGCGGTCCTTGAGGGCCGCGTTGATCAGGCGAATGGTCGATACTTTGCGCTCCGCACGGGCGCGCATGGCATCTTTAAGGGTGTCGTTTAATCGTTGTCGGAGCATGGAATCTCCTCCTCATTGTTCCGAACGCCCGGACGTTATCCTATCGGCGCATCAGTGACAACCGGATTGTGTTTTGTAAGCCATTGAAAATAAAGGGGAAAAATAATTGCCTCGAAAGCTTGACTGGGCTCCGACCTTTGCGTATCTACTCTGCCAGTCGAAACCGACCCCAATTGGCCCATAACGTGACACATGAAGTAGAAATCGCTGCGCCCAAACACAAGGGTGCTGAGTCTTTCTGCGCCCCGGATGGCGCAACGTCCCGGGTGCCGGATGGCGCCACTGCCTGCGTGGTTCTCGCAGACGGCACGGTTTTCTGGGGGCGCGGCATCGGCGCCGCCGGCCGGTCGGTCGGTGAAGTCTGTTTCAATACGTCGATCACCGGTTATCAGGAAATCATGACCGACCCCAGCTACGCGGGTCAGATCATCACCTTCACGTTCCCGCATATCGGTAACGTCGGCACAAATCCCGAAGATATCGAAACCACAACCCCGGCCGCCCGGGGTTGTATTTTAAGAGCCGACATCACCGAGCCGGCCAACTGGCGCGCCACCCAGCATCTCGATGCCTGGCTGAAGTCGTATAATCTGCCGGGAATCTGCGGCATCGACACACGCCGCCTGACCCGCAAGATCCGTGACGGCGGTGCGCCCTCGGGCGTTGTCTGCCATGCGCCGGACGGCAAATTCGATATCCCGGCGCTGATTGCCGAAGCCAGGGCCTGGCCCGGTCTCGAAGGCATGGACCTGGCCATTGAAGTCAGCTGCAAGCAAAGCTACGGCTGGGACGAGACGCGGTGGGTTCTGGGCGAAGGCTACGGCAAGCTGACGGCACCTGTATATAATGTCGTCGCCATCGATTACGGCATCAAGCGCAACATCCTGCGCTGCCTCGCCTCGGCCGGCTGCAACGTCACCGTGGTCCCGGCGACGGCAATCGCTGAAGAAATTCTGGGTCACAAGCCGGACGGCATCTTTCTGTCGAACGGCCCGGGCGATCCGGCGGCGACCGGCGAATATGCCGTGCCGGTGCTGAAAGACCTTATCGCCAGCGGCAAGCCGATCTTCGGCATCTGCCTCGGCCACCAGCTGCTATCGCTGGCGCTGGGTGCGAAGACCTCGAAAATGCATCAGGGCCACCGCGGCGGCAACCAGCCGGTCAAGGATCTGCTGACTGGTCGTGTCGAGATTACCAGCCAGAACCACGGCTTCGCGGTCGACGCATCGAGCCTGCCGAAGGGCGTTGTCGAGTCCCATATCTCGCTGTTCGACGGCTCCAACGAAGGTGTCCGCGTCGAAGGCAAGCCGATCTTCTCGGTGCAGTATCACCCCGAAGCCTCACCGGGACCAACCGACAGCCACTACCTGTTCAAACGCTTCACCAAACTGATGGACGAGGCGAAGTGATGACCGGATATGTTTTGAACCACAGAGGCACAGAGGCACAGAGGTGCTGCGGTTCAGAGAACCATCCGTTTTATGCCAGCACGCAAGACGGCGGTATTGAAGTTGATGAGAAGACCGGTCCTGATACCGCTGAGCCGCATGTAACTCAGAAGTTGAGCATCATGAATCGGCAAAAGCCGGTCGACGGCCTTGAGTTTGATAATCAGACGTTCCTCAATAACGAAATCCAGCCGAAATCCTGCGCCGACGATCAGCCCTTTGTATTGAAGAGGTATCCTGCGCTGTCGCGCAAACCGAATGCCACTGAGTTCAAGCTCTTTGGACATGCACATTTCGTAGACGGATTCCAGAAGTCCTGGACCCAAGGCGCGATGCACTTCCAAAGCGCAGCCAATAACTGTGCCGCTCAGCGGGTCACGGCCGTTCGAATGGGAATTAATATTCATAAATTCAGACATGCAATGGCCAGGGGCAAAATTTCGAGCATTGCTCAAATTTCTCTGTGCCTCTGTGCCTCTGTGGTTTCATCTGACCGTACAAGCCTTCACCCCGGCGAAGGCCGGGGTCCAGTGCTGACAGCAGGCATTCTGGATTCCGGCCTGCGCCGGAATGACATGATAAGGGTGGCTTAGAACCATGCCGAAAAGAACAGACATAAAATCGATCATGATCATCGGCGCCGGGCCGATCGTTATCGGTCAGGCGTGCGAGTTCGATTACTCCGGCGCGCAGGCCTGCAAGGCGCTTCGGGAAGAGGGGTTCCGGGTCATTCTGGTCAACTCCAACCCGGCCACCATCATGACCGATCCGTCGATGGCCGACGCCACCTACATCGAGCCGATCACTCCGGAAGTGCTGGAAAAGATCATCGCCAAGGAACGCCCGGACGCACTTTTGCCGACCATGGGCGGACAGACCGGTCTGAATGCCGGGATGGCGCTGGCCGAACGCGGCACCCTTGATAAATACAATGTCGAGCTGATTGGCGCCAAAGCCGACGTCATCGCCAAGGCCGAAGACCGGTTGCTGTTCCGCGACGCCATGACCAAGATCGGTCTCGGCACGCCGAAGTCGGAAGTCTTCACCGGCGAATACGAAGTCATCGAAATTCCCGACCAGAACGGCAACATCAAGGAAGTGACGATGCTGTCGACGGCGTCGAAGCAAAAGGCTCTGGACGCGCTCAGGATCATCGGTCTGCCGGCGGTCATCCGTCCGGCGTTCACGCTTGGCGGCACCGGCGGCGGTATTGCCTACACCACCGACGAATACGAGAAGATCATCGCATCGGGCGTGCAGGCCTCGCCGATCAATCAGGTTCTGATCGAAGAAAGCGTGCTCGGCTGGAAAGAGTTCGAGATGGAAGTCGTGCGCGACAGCGCCGACAACTGCATCATCATCTGTTCCATCGAAAACGTCGATCCGATGGGCGTGCACACGGGCGATTCCATTACCGTCGCGCCGGCGCTGACGCTCAGCGACAAGGAATACCAGATCATGCGCGACGCATCGATTGCGGTGCTGCGCGAGATCGGTGTCGATACCGGCGGTTCCAACGTGCAGTTCGCGGTCAACCCGGTTGACGGACGCCTGGTCGTCATCGAAATGAATCCGCGCGTCTCGCGCTCCTCCGCGCTGGCATCGAAAGCGACCGGCTTCCCGATTGCCAAGATCGCTGCCAAGCTCGCCGTCGGCTATACGCTGGACGAGTTGAACAACGACATCACCGGTGTCACGCCGGCATCGTTCGAGCCGACCATCGATTACGTGGTAACGAAAATTCCGCGCTTCACGTTCGAGAAATTCCCCGGCACCGAAGCGCTTTTGACGACCTCGATGAAATCGGTCGGCGAAGCAATGGCGATTGGCCGGACCTTTGAAGAAAGCCTGCAGAAGGGCCTGCGCTCGATGGAAACCGGGCTGACCGGACTCAATGAAATTCCGATCGAAGGGGCACTTAAATCCGACGGCACGCTCGATGTTGATGTCGTCAGGGCCGTGCTCAGCGAAGCCCGCCCGGACCGTCTCCGCTATATCGCCCAGGCGGTTCGTTACGGCATGACGCTCGAAGATATCAAACGCGCCAGCAAGTACGACACCTGGTTTATCGAACGCATCAAGGGCATCGTCGATGCCGAGGAAGTCGTCCGCAAAAACGGCCTGCCGAGCGAACCGCAGGCGATGCTCCGGCTCAAGAAGCTCGGCTTCTCGGACGAGCGGCTGGCGGAACTGGTCGGCGCGCAGGTCGACGCCGTTTCTTCGGCACGCCGCGCCATGGGCGTGTCGCCGGTCTACAAGCGGGTTGATACCTGCGCTGGTGAATTCGCCTCGCAGACATCTTATATGTACGGCTGCTATGAAGGCGATGGCCTCAATCCGGCGGAATGCGAAGCCGAACCGACCGGGCGCGACAAGGTGGCGATTTTGGGCGGCGGACCGAACCGTATCGGCCAGGGCATCGAGTTCGATTACTGCTGTGTGCACGCCGCTTACGCGCTCAAGGAAATCGGCCTTGAAGCGATCATGATCAACTGCAACCCGGAAACGGTTTCGACCGATTACGACACGTCGGACCGGCTGTACTTCGAGCCACTGACGGCGGAAGACGTTCTCGAAGTGCTCAGGGTCGAACAGCGCAACGGGGCCCTCAAGGGCGTCATCGTGCAGCTCGGCGGACAGACACCGTTGAAGCTGGCGGCGGCCCTTGAAGCTGCCGGGATACCGATCCTCGGCACTTCGCCCGACGCCATAGATCTCGCCGAAGACCGCGAACGTTTTCAGGTTCTCTTGCAAAAGACCAAACTGCGCCAGCCGTCGAATGGCCTTGCCCGCTCGCAGGAAGAAGCCAAGCGCGTCGCCGCAGAAGTCGGCTATCCGCTGGTGATCCGGCCGAGCTATGTGCTCGGCGGCCGGGCCATGGAAATTGTTTATGACGATACCGCGCTCGAGCGTTACATGCGTGAAGCCGTGGTCGTCTCGGGCAAAAGCCCGGTGCTGCTGGACAGCTATCTGCAGGACGCCATCGAGATCGATGTCGATGCGCTGTGCGACGGCACCGATGTATATGTCGCCGGCATTATGCAGCATATCGAGGAAGCCGGGATTCATTCCGGTGACAGTGCCTGCTCGCTGCCGCCGTTCTCGCTTTCGGATGCGATCATTGCCGAGCTTGAACGCCAGGCCGTGGTGCTGGCCAAGGCACTCGGCGTGGTCGGGCTGATGAACGTGCAGTTCGCAGTCAAGGGCGAGGATATCTATATCCTCGAGGTCAATCCGCGCGCATCCAGAACCGTGCCGTTCGTCGCCAAGGCGACCGGCGCACCGATCGCCAAGATCGCCGCCAAGCTGATGGCCGGCGAAAAGCTCAAGTCGTTCACGCTGCCGAAACTGGGCGCAATGAAGCATGTCGCGGTCAAGGAAGCGGTGTTCCCGTTCTCTCGCTTCCCCGGCGTCGACACCATCCTCGGTCCGGAAATGAAATCGACCGGCGAAGTGATGGGCATTGATGCCGATTTCAATCGGGCCTTTGCCAAGTCGCAGCTGGGTGCCGGGATGTCGCTGCCGATTTCCGGCGGTGTCTTCATCTCGGTCCGTGATCATGACAAGGAAAAGGCGCTGTACGTCTCGCGTCTGCTCAGCGAGCAGGGCTTCACCATCATGGCGACCGGTGGCACGCAGCGTTACCTTGAAGCCAACGGCGTCAAGGCGACCCGCGTCAATAAAGTCCTCGAAGGCCGGCCGCACTGTGTTGACGCGCTGATCAACGGCAATGTGCAACTGGTCATCAATACCACCGAAGGCTCGCGCTCGATTGCCGACAGCTATTCGATCCGTCGCACCGCTCTCGTCAACCATGTGCCGCACTACACCACCATGACTGCCGCCTGTGCCGCCGCCGAGGCGATCTGTGCGATCATCCCCGTGGGGGGTGCCGGCGGGCTTGCAGTCGCGCCGCTGCAGGCTTATTTTGATCCTTCATATTAGGTTTCCCCTTAATATCACCGGTTCTGCGATCGCTATTTACTGAGCGGACCAGATGTGATGGAGGGGATTTTATAAGGAGGGCCGGGGTTCCGGCCGTGAAAGCATGGAACGTGTTCCGATGACGCCAGAGGGCCTGCATGTCCTCGAAGTGGAATTGCGGCGTTTGAAATCCATTGAACGTCCGGCGGTGATCAAGGCCATCGCCGAAGCCCGCGAACATGGCGATCTTTCTGAAAATGCCGAATACCATGCGGCGCGTGAAAAGCAGGGCTTCATCGAAGGCCGGATTGCCGAGCTGGAAGATGTCACCAGCCGCGCCGAAGCCATCGACACGTCTGAAATGTCCGGCGAAACGATTCGCTTCGGTGCCACCGTGATGGTTGCCGACACCGAAACCGACGAGGAAACAACCTACCGGATCGTCGGCGCGCAGGAAGCCGACCTCAACCTCGGCAAGATTTCCGTGACCTCGCCGCTGGCCCGCGCGCTGATCGGCAAGACCATCGGTGATGTCGTCGAAGTGGCAACCCCCGGCGGCGGCAAATCCTACGAGGTCTGCGAAGTCCGCTGGGTCTGATTTTCTGGTTCTGAACTTAATATGCGTCGCCCTGAACTTGATTCAGGGCCGATATTTACATTACCCACTGTCGTATAAGTCCAATGGATCCTGAAAAAGTTCAGGATGACGGGCTTTTTGAGGATTGATCAGTCGTCGGCGTCTTCGGGGTCGATCGGCACGCCGGGCATGTTCTTCGACGTGCGGATGGTTTCCAGCGTCGAGACCGTGGTGACGTGATCGGCCGAGGTAATGCCCATGGTCAGCTTGTCGCGATGTTCCTTGTCGCGCGCCACCAGCTTCAGCAGAAAATCGCCACCGCCCCGGATCATGTGGCATTCACGCACTTCCGGCCAGCCGGTCATCAGCGCTTCAAAGCTGCTGAGCACGGCCTGCGACTGGCTGTCGAGACCGACGAGGGCGAAAAACGTCTCCTTGTAGCCCATCGACGAGCCGTCAATCTCGGCGTGATAGCCGTGAATGAAGCCGGATTCCTCCAGCGCGCGGACCCGGCGCAGGCACGGCGGGGCGGAAATGCCGGCCCGCTGCGCCAGATCGACGTTGGTGATTCGCCCGTCCTCCTGCAGATCACGGAGAATCCGGAGATCAATGGCGTCTAGCTTTACTTTTTGCACCGGCAAGTCCCTTGGGCATACTTTGATTGTGGCGAATGTCGTATCATCTTTTTGCCATTTCGCGCAATATCATTGCGCAACATAATTGCGTCTTTTTGTGAATATGAGTGATGCGGCAGGTTTGGTTAACCGTTCGTTGCGTCCACGAACAGTTCGGCTTATTTAGAATGGCATTTCTTATATCGATTATCTGCGTGCTTGTCTGAGGAGACCGTTATGTCCGAGCCCAAAGCCACCCCCCGGCATACAAAAGTGCTGATCATCGGTTCCGGTGCGGCCGGCTATACCGCTGCGATTTACGCGGCGCGGGCGAATCTCGGGCCGGTTCTGATCCGCGGCATTCAGCCCGGCGGGCAGCTGACGATCACCACCGAGGTCGAGAACTATCCGGGCTTTGCCGAGGTCATTCAGGGGCCGTGGCTGATGGAACAGATGTATGCGCAGGCGCTGCACGTCGGCACCGAAATGGTTGAAGACACCATCGTCTCGGTCGATACGTCGAAGCGGCCGTTCACCGCCGTCGGCGATTCCGGTGCCGTTTATACGGGCGACACCATGGTCATCGCGACCGGCGCCAGTGCGCGCTGGCTCGGGCTTGAAAGCGAAAAGGCCTTTATGGGCTTTGGCGTTTCGGCGTGTGCGACCTGCGACGGGTTCTTCTATCGTAACAAGGCGGTGGCGGTAATCGGCGGCGGCAACACGGCGGTCGAGGAAGCGCTTTATCTGACCAACTTCGCCTCCAAGGTCTATCTGGTGCACCGCCGCGACGAGCTGCGCGCCGAAAAGATCATGCAGGATCGGTTGTTCAAGAATGAAAAGATCGAAATGGTCTGGAATCACGCACTCGAAGAGGTTTTGGGGACGAAAAATCCACCGGGAGTCACTGCGGCAAGGCTGAAAAACACCACCACCGGTGCAATCCGTGACCTCACCGTTGATGGTGTCTTCATCGCTATCGGCCACACCCCGAATACCGATCTGTTCACCGGGCAGCTCGATATGTACGAAGACAACTACATCAAAACCGTGCCGGGCACGACGCAGACCAGTGTCGCCGGCGTGTTTGCCGCCGGTGATGTGCAGGATCGGATCTATCGTCAGGCCGTGACGGCAGCCGGAACCGGTTGTATGGCGGCCCTGGAAGCGGAACGCTTTCTGGCGGAACACGAAAATCAGGCGTCTGCAGCCGCTGAATAAAAGCGCCGGCAAACGTAATCAGGGGGCACTGCGTTGCCAATCGATTGGGACAAGCTCAGGGTTTTTCATGCCGTTGCCGATGCCGGCAGCTTTACCCACGCCGGTGAGTCCCTCAACCTTTCCCAGTCGGCGGTCAGCCGTCAGGTCAGCGCGCTTGAGCAAAGCCTCGGCACGCCGCTGTTCCACCGCCACGCCCGCGGCCTGATCCTGACCGAACAGGGCGAGACCCTGTACGAGACGGCGCATGCAGTGTTTGCGCAGCTGGCGCGGGTACAGTCGCAGCTGGCCGAAAACAAGGAACGGCCGCAAGGGGCGCTGAAGATTTCCTCGACAGTCGCCTTCGGTTCGGTGTTTCTGGCATCGCGCATGAAGGAATTTGTCAACCGCTATCCGGAAATCGATGTGTCGCTGGTGCTCGCCGATACCGAACTGGACCTGTCGATGCGTCAGGCCGACGTCGCCATCCGGCTGACCCCGCCGACCCAGCCCGATCTGGTGCAGCGCCATTTGCTGACGTTGCGCTACCGGATCTATGCGGCGCCCGAATACCTGCAGCAGTACGGCATGCCGAAAAGCGCCAAGGACCTGGATAATCACCGCATCGTCGTTTACGGCGATGATGCGCGCCCGCCGGTCGCCAATCTGAACTGGCTGCTGCTCGATGGGGCCAAGGGCGGCATTGCCCGCAAACCGGTGCTCAGGGTGAATTCGATCTACGGGATTTTGCGTGCAGTGCAAAGTGGCCTGGGTGTCGGCGCCTTGCCGGAATACATGGGCCGCGAGATCGGCAATCTGGTGGAAGTCTTGCCGGAACTGCAAGGCCCGGTCCTGAACATGTACTTTGTTTACCCCGAGGAATTGCGGGACTCAGCCAGAATCATTGCCTTCCGTGATTTTATCGTCGAGAAACTGGCGCCAATGCGGCGCTAGCCGTACGTTACAAGCCATGCGTAAATTGCATGGCTGCCTTTCCCGTTTGGCTCTGGTCCAATCGCAAACACACTCCTATATACAACATGCATTCGATGTTGCGTTGCAGCAAGAATGAAGAATTCGAAGCCGGACGGTCGCGCTGTAAACGCTGATCTCCATCGCTTCAAAGAGTTTTCGGGCTCCCTGCCCGAAATAGAGGGACCGGTCTCCGGCCCCTCGCGTCTCCCAGACGTGAAGCCTCCCTGTTTAAAACTCGCCCCCGAGGGTAACCTCGGGGGTCATTTTTTTGTGCCGATACGACAGAAAACCGCCCTCCCAAACTTGATCTGGGATCCATAAGGTGTCGAATAATTTCCGAGATTTATGGACCCTGAATCACGTTCAGAGTGACGGTATTCTTGTTTAAGTGATTCAGCCGTGATGACCGGCGATCGGACCATCCTTGAACAGGTTGTCCTTCAGTTCCTTGGCGAAATCATGGTTATTGCGGCGCAGCCATTCGAGCACCATGCAGGCGTGCTCCATCTCTTCGCGCATATTGTGCAAAAGAATTTCCTTCAGCGCTTCGTCATCACAGTCGTCGGCACGCTGGCGATACCAGTCGACGGCTTCCAGTTCTTCCATCAAGGAGACAATGGCATGATGCAGATGCAGGGTATCCTTGCTGAGACGTTCGCGGGGGGCGTGCAGGTTGTCGCTGGCCATTTTGTATTCACTCCTTATCGAGATTTGTTCTTCGATAAAGTATGGGGACCGCTGTGCCTTGTTGCAACCATACGCGGTACCGGCCAAGGCCGTGGGCGGGCTTCAGACCGCGCCCGACAGGCCCAAAGTATTCAGGCTGTGAGTGGCGCGCCAATCGGCAATGACTTTACGGAGATCGGCAACGCTGAGCCTGTCATAGGCCAGCAAGGTGCCGAGGGTCTGATCCTCGAGCAAATCTTTCAGCGATGGTTCGATGCCGGCTTTGTCTGGAAACGGATATGCTGGTGACATGGGGCCTCCCGGTTTGTTGCGACCGGTGCGGTCGCTTCTTTTGCCGGGGGCTTCCCCGGACACGCGCATCTATAGGCGTCAATCATGTCAGCACTGTGACCGGGATGTGTCGCTTGCTTGACCATTTCGGGACGGCTTAAGCTGACACAAAAGATGGAGTGATCATGGACGCCAAACACAAAAAGTACCTGCCGCGATCCGGTGCCGATATTCCACGCTTTGCCGGAATCCCGACATTCATGCGGCTGCCGCATGTTGATCTGGCAACCGCCAGGGGCGAAGTCGACGTCGGCATCGTCGGAGTGCCATGGGACGGCGGCACCACCAACCGGCCGGGTGCCCGGCATGGCCCGCGGCAGATGCGTGATCTCTCGACGATGGTGCGCAGCGTGCATCATGTGACCGGTACGATGCCGTTCCACGCCGCCAGCTGCGCCGATCTTGGTGACAGCTCGGTCAATCCGGTCGATCTGCTCGATACCCTTGAGCGGGTCGGTGCGTTCTATGCCGATCTCAATGACGCCGGTGTGATTCCGCTGACTGCCGGTGGCGATCATCTGATCACGCTGCCGATCATGCGCGGCATTGCCGGCGGCGACAAACAGGGTGGACGCGCCCTCGGCATGGTGCATTTCGATGCCCACACCGATACCTGGGACCGCTATTTCGGCGACAATAAATATACCCACGGCACGCCGTTTCGCCGCGCCATCGAAGAAGGACTGCTGGATCCGAAGCGAACCATCCAGATCGGTATCAGGGGGTCTTTGTATACCCCCGAAGACAAGGACTGGGGACTGGCGCAGGGCATCCGGGTGGTCGAGATCGAGGAATATTTCGACCTCGGACCGGACAAGGTCGCGGCGTTGGCCCGCGAGATCGTCGGCGACGGCCCGACCTATGTCAGTTTTGATGTCGACGGTCTGGACCCGGTCTATGCGCCCGGTACCGGTACGCCGGAAATCGGCGGCTACACGACCCACGAAGCACAGCGCATGCTGCGCGGTCTTAGCGGCATCGATATCGTCGGTGCCGATGTGGTCGAGGTTTCACCGGCCTACGATCAAAGCGGCAACACGGCGCTGGTCGCGGTCACCCTGATGTTCGAGATCCTGTGCCTGATCGCCGAGAAGGTCACGCGGCAGGGACGGAAGTGACGTTGACGATTTCAACGTCATCCCAAACTTGATTTGGGATGCATAGGCAAACCCTCACCTAAATAACACCCCCCTCACTTAACCTCTCCCCCTGCAAGGGGGAGAGGGATACGTTAGACTGTGCGGTGATACGTGAGTACCTCTCCCTCATGCAATGGAGGAGAGGACAGGTGAGGGGGATTGATATCTAAGCTCAGCCCTGCGGTGTCAGTTCGATCTTGGCGGCACCGAGGATGCGGCCGTTTCTTGTCGATTGCACGAGTACCGCACAACCGTTGCGACCGGCCATCTTGATCATCTGATCGGTGACCAGCATCGAGACCGGCTGACCGGACCAGGTGCCGATCTCGTTCATTTCGCGGACCACGTTGTAGTGCCCCAGCTTGTGGCCGGAGTTTTCGCCGCGCGTGACGTCGTTCTCGTCGTGCTTGTCGAAAGCGGCGACGAAGATTTTTGCCATCTCGCCTTCGAACGTGCCGCCGGGAATATCGAGTTTAAGGCCGTCCGCAGCATTGCTGATGGTAATGTCGAGCCGCTTGGCCCCTTCCAGATCAATGATCAGCTGTTCGATGCCGTTGCGGTCAGACCCGGTGGCGTGCGCCAGACCCTGCACAACCATCTGCGGCGTGTAGACATAACCCATGCCGAGAGTGCGGGCATAGTCGCGTTGGCGGCTGGTGTTGAGGGGTAATGAATAAGGGTCTTTCCAGCCGATGTAATCCCAGTAATCGACATGCAAGGACAGGGCGATAATGTTATCGCGTTTGGCCAGTTCGCCGAGATAGGCATCGGCCGGCGGACACGACGAGCAGCCCTGGCTGGTAAACAATTCGACTACCGTCAGTTTTTCGGCGGCCCGGACGTGCGTTGAAATCACGCTCAGCAGCACAAAAACCAGCAAGGGCAGGGTGATCTTTTTCATGCTCTGTGATACGCGCATTTCTCGATCACGCTCAAGTCACAAGCCGGTGAACGCGTCATTTCAATCAGCGCGCGTTTCCGCTATCACTCGTTCAACGCGGCAAGCATCCAATAAAAAAGTAGTACACATTAATGACCATAGACGCATTGTTCGTGCTCAAGGCCCTGATTTCAATCGGCATTGTCGTTGCCTTGTCACTGATTGCCGAGCGCCTCGGGCCCCGGGCAGCGGGGCTGTTGACCGGTCTGCCGCTGGGCGCCGGCATGGTGACAATCTTCACCGGTCTCGAGCAGGGCACGATGTTTGCCGCCCGTGCTGCCGTCTTCATGGTGCCCGGGTTCGTCACCACCCTGGTCTTCATTTATTTCTATGCGCAGGTAGCGGCGCGGCAGAACCGCGGCGGCGTCAAGGCGGTGCTGTTGCCGTGGCTGACTGCCAATGTCGCTTACGCGATCAGTGCGGCGTTGATCCATTATCTGGATATGCCGCTTGAGGTCTCGGTGCCGATCATCGCCGTGTCGCTGGTGCTGGTGTCGAAGATGATGGCAGGCCTTCCCGATACGCCGATCATGGCGCGGGTCAGCTTCGGCTGGCGGGTGATGGCGTTTCGCGCCGGATTGGCAACGGCCGTGATTTTGCTGATTACCGGCCTTGCCAGCACGGTCGGGGCGGAATGGATCGGCATCCTGACCGGCTATCCGATCACCATGCTGCCGCTGATCCTGGTCATCCACATCACGTATTCGGGGGCCGAAACTGCCGCCGTGCTCAAGCATCTGCCGATGGGGCTGGGCGGCGTCGTGTCGTTCTGCATCGCGTGTAACTTCAGCCTCACGGCCTATGGTCTCGGCTGGGGCGTGACGCTGGCCTACGTCGCCGCGTTCACCTATTTGCTCGGCTATTCGTACCTCAGCCATTGGTGGCGCAAGCGTCGCCCGGCATAAGGTGCGCAAGTGACGCCCGGCATAAAAAAGGGCGTCCCGAAGGACGCCCTTTGTGCTTTCCAATGTTGTCATTCCGGCACCTGCTTTCGCGGGCACAGGCTACAGCCGGAATCCAGTGATGTCTGGACCCCGGTCTGCACCGGGATGACGGGTTCCCGTTAGCTATGCCGCCTTGTTGAGGTTCAGCAGCACGTACTGCAGGATGCCGCCGGCGAGGTAGTATTCGACCTCGTCCAGGGTATCGATGCGGCACAGCAATGTCGTTTGCTGGCTGGTTCCGTCGGCGCGGTGGATCGTCAGCGTGACGTCCATGCGTGGCGAAATGCCGCCCTTGATACCGGTCAGGTCGTAGGTTTCGGTGCCGTCGAGTTTCAGTGACTGGCGGGTTTCGCCATTCTTGAACTGCAGCGGCAGCACGCCCATGCCGACCAGATTGGACCGGTGGATTCGCTCGAAGCTTTCGACCACCACGGCTTTGACGCCGAGCAGACGGGTACCTTTGGCAGCCCAGTCACGGCTCGACCCGGTGCCGTATTCGGCACCGCCGAAGACCACCAGCGGCACGTCTTCTTCTTTGTAGCGCATGGCCACTTCATAGATGCTCTGCACGTCGCCGCTCGGCTGGTGCGTGCTCCAGCCGCCTTCGGTGCCGGGGGCCAGTTCGTTCTTGATGCGGATGTTGGCAAAGGTGCCGCGCATCATCACTTCGTGGTTGCCGCGGCGCGCGCCATACGAGTTGAACTCGCTCGGGCGAACCTGATGCTGCAGCAGGAATTCACCGGCCGGGCTTTCTTTCTTGATGTTGCCGGCAGGCGAGATGTGATCGGTGGTGACCGAGTTGCCGAGGATCGCCAGCGCACGGGCGCCGAGGAAATCAGTCGGCTCGCCGGTTGCTGCTTCGGCGGGATCGAAGAACGGCGGATGCTGCACGTAGGTCGACCCCGGTGACCATTTGTAGGTCTGGCCGCCGGTGACGCTGATCTTCTGCCAGTGTGCATCGCCCTGGAAGACGTTGCCGTAGCGTTCGCGGAACATGTCGGCGGAAATCACGCTCGACATGTAGTCGTTGATTTCCTGATTCGACGGCCAGATGTCCTTGAGGAACACCGGGTTGCCGTCTTTGTCTTCGGCCAGCGCATCGTTGAAGATGTCGATGTTCATGTTGCCGGCAAGCGCATAGGCAACGACGAGCGGCGGCGAGGCCAGATAGTTGGCCATGGTCAGCGGATGCACGCGGCCTTCGAAGTTGCGGTTACCGGACAGCACGGCGCTGACGGTGATGCCGTTTTCAATGATCGCTTCTTCGACGTTCTGTGCCAGCGGACCGGAGTTGCCGATACACGTGGTGCAGCCGAAGCCGACCAGATTGAAGCCGATGGCGTCCATGTGCTCGGTCAGGCCGCCCTTGTCCATGTATTCCTGCACCACCTGCGAGCCGGGTGCGAACGAGGTTTTGACCCATGGTTTCGGCGTGATGCCGAGCGCGTGGGCTTTCTTGGCGACCAGACCGGCACCGACCAGAACCGCCGGATTGGACGTGTTGGTGCAGCTGGTAATGGCGGCCAGAACCACGGCGCCGTCTTCCATGGTGTAATCACCGATGGTCGCCGAGTTGCCCTGTTCGCGACCGGTCAGGGTCTTGAAGCCTTCCTTGAAGGCTTTCGAGGCAAGCGACAGCTTGATGCGGTCCTGCGGGCGTTTCGGGCCGGCGATGCAGGGCTCAACGGAGTTAAGATCAAGCGACAGGGTGTCGGTGAAGAGCGGATCAGGGGCACCGCTTTCGCGCCACATGCCCTGCAGTTTCGCGTATTTCTCGACCAGTTTGACGGTTTCGTCTTCGCGGCCGGTCAGTTTCAGATAATTCAGCGTTGCCGGACTGACCGGGAAGAAGCCGCAGGTGGCGCCGTATTCCGGGGCCATGTTGGCAATCGTCGCCTGATCGGCCAGCGACAGGTTGTCGAGACCATCGCCGTAGAATTCGACGAATTTTGAAACGACGCCTTTCTTGCGCAGCATTTCAACGGCGGTCAGCACCAGATCGGTGGCGGTCATGCCTTCTGCGAGCTTGCCGGTCATCTTGAAGCCGACCACTTCCGGGATCAGCATCGAGACCGGCTGGCCGAGCATCACGGCTTCGGCTTCGATGCCGCCGACGCCCCAGCCGAGAACGGCGAGGCCGTTGACCATCGTTGTGTGGCTGTCGGTACCGACCAGCGTATCGGGATAGGCGATCATCTTGCCGTCATCGTCTTCGCGGGTCCAGACGACCTTCGAGAGGTATTCCAGATTGACCTGGTGGCAGATGCCGGTACCGGGTGGCACGACGCGGAAGTTCGAGAACGCCTGCTGCCCCCATTTGAGAAACTCGTAACGTTCCATATTGCGTTCGAATTCAAGATCGACGTTATGCTTGAAAGCCATCGCATTGCCGGCTTCGTCAACCATCACCGAATGGTCGATGACCAGATCGACCGGTGCCAGCGGGTTGATCTTGTCCGGGTTGCCGCCCATCGAGACCATGGCATCGCGCATCGAGGCGAGATCGACGACAGCCGGAACGCCGGTGAAATCCTGCATCAGCACGCGGGCCGGCAGATAGGCGATTTCGTGATCCGACTTGCGGGTTTCCAGCCATGTGCCGATGGCTTTGATGTCGTCGACGGTAACCGTGCGGCCGTTTTCACGGCGGATCAGGTTTTCCAGTACAACTTTCAGTGAATACGGCAGTTTCGAAACTTCGCCGATGCCTGCAGCCTGCGCGGCTTCGAGGCTGAAATAGTCGAAGGATTTTCCAGCGACTTCAAGGGATCTGCGGGTTCCAAGGGTGTCTTTTCCGGTGATTGACATGGTGCAACCTCCAAGGTCGTGCGAACGATGAATGTTGTAGTGGAATCTCCACATTTTCACGGATTTGTCCATGTTAGTGATGATTTCAAAACGGATGATTCACACTGGAACTTGACGCACCGTGGTTGTGAATGTACCAAATATCGCAACGCGTAACGTTTACGTAAACGTTACGCGGGTGTTTTATGACTGGATTGGGCCGATTTTTGGTCAGGTGTGTGAACTCTCTATCTTTTGACTTGTGGTCAGGTAGGGGTTTTGCAAACCTCAGTCTCGCAATCAGCAGAACCACGACAAAAGATCGTGGGATGCACAGGGAGGTTACATTATGGATGCCACCAAATCCGCTATTGGTGCCGCTGATACGTTTCCGAAACTGCTGATTGAAAACGCGCGCCGTTTTGGCGAGCGCCCGTCTATTCGTGAAAAAGATCTCGGTATCTGGCAGACCTGGACCTGGTCCGAGGTCAAGGACGAGGTTGCCGCCATGGCCGCCGGTCTCAAGCTGTTCGGATTCGAGCGCGGAGACAGCCTCGCCATTGTCGGTGATAACCGGCCCGAGCTTTACTGGGCGATGACCGCAGCGCAGGCATTGGGCGGCAAACCGGTGCCGATGTATCAGGACGCCGTCGCCGAAGAAATGCAGTACGTGCTTGAGCACGCCGAAGTCAAATATGCCGTGGTCGAGGATCAGGAACAGACCGACAAGCTTCTTGAGGTCATGGACCGCTGCCCGCTGCTGAAGGAAATCATCTACAAAGATACACGCGGCATGCGCCATTACGATCAGGGCAACGTTCGCTCGCTCGACAGTCTGATGGACGCAGGCCGGCAGTTCCTGGCTAAAAATCCGGGCTGGTTCGAAGCCGAAGCCGCCAAGGGCACAGGCAGCGACATCGCCATCATGCTGTACACGTCCGGCACCACCGGGCGTGCCAAGGGCGTCATGCTGAGTTTTGATAATCTGATCATCACGGCACGCAATGCCGTTGCGTGGGATGGCCTGAACGAAAAGGACGAAGGTCTCGCCTATCTGCCGATGGCCTGGGTCGGCGATAATATTTTCTCGTACGCGCAGGGCTATGTGGCCGGTTTCTGCGTCAGTTGCCCGGAAAACTCCGATACGGTGATGGCCGATCTCAAGGAGATCGGACCGACTTATTTCTTTGCACCGCCGCGCATTTTCGAAACCATCCTGACCCAGGTGTCGATCCGCATGGAAGATGCCTCGAAGCTCAATCAGGCCTTGTACAAATATTTCATGGATGTCGCGCTGAAGGTCGGGCCGGCCATCCTTGACGGCAGACCGGTGTCGTTTTTCGACCGTCTGCTGTATGCGATCGGCAACGTGCTTGTCTATGGACCGCTGAAGAACGAGCTTGGTTTTTCAAGATTCCACCTCGCCTATACGGCGGGTGAAGCGATCGGCCCGGACATTTTCGATTTCTTCCGCTCGCTCGGCGTCAACATCAAGCAGCTGTATGGCTCGACCGAAGCGTCGGTGTTCATCTGCATGCAGAAAAACGGCGGCGTCAAACCGGACACCGTCGGTGTGCCGGCGACCGGCGTCGAGCTGCGCATTTCCGATCAGGGGGAAGTGCAGTTCAGAGGTCCCGGTACCTTTATTGCCTACTTCAAGAATGACGAAGCGACGAAAAGCACAAAGAACGACGAAGGCTGGGTGATGAGCGGTGATGCCGGTTTCTTCGATGCCGATGGCCATCTGAAAATCATCGATCGGGCGAAGGACGTCGGCAAACTCAAATCGGGGACCCTGTTTGCGCCGAAGTACATCGAAAACAAGCTCAAGTTCTTTCCGTTCATCACCGAAGCGGTGGCGTTCGGTCATGACAAGGATTTTGCCGCCGCCTTCATCAATATTGATCTGGAAGCGGTCGGCAACTGGGCCGAGCGGCGTGGCCTGGCCTATTCCGGTTACACCGATCTGGCGATGCGTGACGAAGTCTATGATCTGATCCTCGATTGCGTGAACAAGGTCAACAAGGACCTGTCCGAGGATGCAGCGCTTTCCGGCTCGCAGATCAAACGCTTCCTGATCCTGCATAAACTGCTGGATGCCGATGACGGCGAATTGACGCGGACCCGCAAAGTCCGCCGCAACACCATTGCCGAGCGTTACGGCGAATTGATCGATGCACTGTATTCGGGTGTCGCGATGTGCCCTGTCGAGGCGGCCGTGACATTTGAAGATGGCCGCACCGGCACCATCAAGGCCGACGTCAAAATCCGCGAAGCCAAGACCTTCAATCCATCACAAGCTCAGGCAGCGGAGTAGGCGACGCCCATGTCCTTTGAGAAGAAAATCGGAGAAACGATTCTTTCCGTCGATCAGATTTCGCTGTCGTTCGGTGGCGTCAAGGCCTTGTCGAACATCAGCTTTTCGGTGAAAGAACACGAAGTCTTTGCCATCATCGGCCCCAATGGTGCCGGTAAAAGTTCGATGCTGAACTGCATCAACGGTTTTTATCATCCGCAGGAAGGGACCATCACCTTCAAGGGCAATACCCGTCACCATGTCAGTCCGAGCGAGGCCGCCCGCGAAGGCATCGCCCGGACCTTCCAGAACATCGCCCTGTTCAAGGGGATGACCACGCTGGACAACATCATGACCGGCCGCAACACCAAGATGAACAAGGGCATTTTCTGGCAGGCGCTGCGCTATGGCCCGGCCGAAAAGGAAGAAATCGAACATCGCGCGGTGGTCGAGAAGGTCATCGATTTCCTTGAAATCGAGGCGATCCGCAAGACCGCTGTCGGCACCTTGCCGTATGGCCTGCAAAAGCGTGTGGAACTGGGCCGGGCGCTGGCTGCCGAGCCGGACTTGCTGCTGCTCGACGAGCCGATGGCCGGCATGAACATCGAAGAGAAGCAGGACATGTGCCGCTTCATTCTCGATGTGAACGACGAGTTCGGCACGACCATCGTGCTGATCGAACATGACATGGGCGTTGTCATGGATATCTCCGACCGGGTCGTGGTGCTGGATTACGGCAAGAAGCTCGCCGACGGCACGCCCGATGAAGTCAGAAACAATCAGGCAGTGATCGACGCCTATCTCGGCGTTGCCCATGATGACGAAGAATAAGGCGCACAGATAATGCTTTTCCTCCTCGAAACGGTGATCAGCGGATTGATGGCAGGGGTGATGTATTCCCTCGTCGCGCTTGGCTTCGTGCTGATTTTCAAAGCCTCCGGGATTTTCAATTTTGCGCAGGGCGTGTTCGCGCTGTTTGCCGGTCTGGCCCTATATGACTTCATTGCCCAGGATGGCTGGTTTTATGGCGTCTTCGGTTTCGTCCTGCCGATCTGGCTCGGCATCATCGCGACCATGGGGGTGATGATCATCGTCGCCTGGCTGGTTGAACTGCTGGTGCTGCGTCATCTGGTCAATCAGGAACCGATCATCCTGTTCATGTCGACGATCGGCCTGGCCTACTTCATGGAAGGGCTGGGCGACATGCTTTTCGGCTCCGACGTCAAGCCGCTGGATATCGGATTGCCTTCGGGGGCTCTGGATTACCTGCTCGACAATTATAATCTGTACGTTGAAAAGCTCGAGATCGTGGCCGCAGTTGTGGCGGCGGCGCTGGTCATCGTGCTGGCCATATTTTTCCAGAAAACCCGTATCGGTCGCGCGCTCCGCGCCGTTGCCGACGATCATCAGGCAGCGCTCAGCGTCGGCATTTCACTGCGCATGATCTGGGTCATCGTCTGGTCGGTGTCGGGGTTCGTGGCGCTGGTCGCCGGCGTCATGTGGGGATCCAAATCGGGCATTCAGTTCTCGCTGTCGCTGATTGCGCTGAAGGCGCTGCCGGTGCTGATCCTGGGTGGGTTCACATCGGTGCCGGGCGCGATCATCGGCGGGCTGATCATAGGTGTCGGTGAAAAGGTTGCCGAAGTTTTCGGCGGACCATACGTCGGCGGTGCCATCGAGAACTGGTTTGCCTACGTACTGGCGCTCGGCTTCCTGCTGTTCCGTCCGCAAGGACTGTTCGGCGAAAAAATCATCGAAAGGGTGTAGCCAGAAATGTTTTACCGTGAGGCAGGTCAATTCAAGACGAGCTACAAATCCGATCAGGCGATCTTCACGATCGTCCAGGACCGCGTCATCATCGGTCTGTTTCTGGTCGTGGCTTTTGGTGTGGTACCGTTCCTCATCAACGATTACTGGGCCAACGCGATCCTGATCCAGTTCCTTGTTTATGCAATGGCGGCGCTGGGCCTGAATATCCTGACCGGGTATTGCGGGCAGGTGTCGCTCGGCACCGGCGGCTTCATGGCGGTCGGCGCCTATGCCTCCTACAAGCTGGTGACGTCGTTCCCGGAATTGAATTTCGTTCTGATCATCCTGCTGTCGGGCGGGATCACTGCGGCGGTCGGCATGGTCTTCGGGCTGCCGTCCCTGCGCATCAAGGGGTTCTATCTGGCAGTGGCAACGCTGGCGGCGCAGTTCTTTCTGGTCTGGCTGTTCAACAAGGTCGGCTGGTTCTTCAATTACAGCCCGACCGGCATGATCGTCTCGCCGCCGCGCGAAATGTTCGGCTATCTGATTACCGGTGCCGAAGCGCACCCGGGGGCCCGCTATCTGTTCTGTCTGTCGTTCGTGACGATCTTTGCGCTGGCCGCGAAGAATATCACACGCGGGCGGATCGGGCGCAGCTGGATGGCAATCCGTGACATGGACATCGCCGCCGAGCTGATCGGCATCCGGCCGCTGGAAGCCAAGCTGTCGGCCTTTGCCGTCAGCTCATTCTATATCGGCATTGCCGGCGCACTTTATTTCAATGTCTGGCTGGGCACGGCCGAGCCGACCGAAGCGTTCGATATCAACCAGTCGTTCTTTGTTCTTTTCATCGTCATCATCGGTGGACTGGGCAGTATTCTGGGCTCGTTCCTGGGTGCGGCTTTCATGGTGCTGGCACCGATCGGCATCAAGAATCTGATGGTTGGCGGTTTAGGGTTCGATGTGAGCGTGGCCAAACACGTCGAGCTTATGATGATCGGCACGCTGATCATTCTGTTTTTGATCGTCGAGCCACACGGCATGGCCAGATTGTGGCAGATTCTTAAAGAGAAGCTGCGGCGTTGGCCGTTCCCCTATTAAATTCCGGAAACACAGGTTAGCATAATAAAACATCCAGAATTCAACCGGCAGCGAAGCTGCCAAAAACAACACCAAAGGGAGGCAAAGATGAGACTCAGACTTTTAACAAAAGCACTTGCAGTTGCTGCGGTCGCCATACCGCTGACGACTGCCGTCACGCATGCCTATGAGATCACCATTCCGGGTACGGTCTACCGGACCGGGCCTTATGCACCGAACGGTATTCCCTGGGCCAACGGGATCGCCGATTATTTTTCGATGCTGAATGAACGCGACGGCGGCATTGAGGGCGTGAAGATCAACTACATCGAGTGCGAAACCGCCTACAATACCAAGCAGGGCGTCGAGTGCTACGAAAAAACCAAGGGTGCCGGCTCAGGCGCACTGGTCTATCAGCCGATGTCGACGGGTATCACCTACCAGCTGATCCCGAAAGCAACGGAAGACAAGATCCCCGTGTTCTCGATGGGTTATGGCCGGACTTCGGCCGCCAACGGTAAAATCTTCCCGTATGTCTTCAACATGCCGGCTACCTACTGGGATCAGGCATCCGTTTTCGTCAAATACATCGGCGAAAAAGAAGGCGGGATGGACAAGCTGAAGGGCAAGAAAATCGCTCTGGTCTATCACAACTCGGCATACGGCAAAGAGCCGATCCGTACCCTCGAAGAACTGGCCAAGAAGCATGGCTTTGAGCTGCAACTTCTGGCCGTTGACCATCCGGGTCAGGAACAGAAAGCAACGTGGCTGCAGATTCGCCGCGAGAAGCCGGACTGGATCCTGATGTGGGGCTGGGGTGTCATGAACTCCGTCGCCATCAAGGAAGCCGCTTCCATTCGCTTCCCGATGGATCACTTCATCGGCGTCTGGTGGTCGGGTTCCGAGAACGACGTTGTTCCTGCCGGTGCCGGTGCCAACAAGTACCTGTCAGGCACGTTCCATGCATCCGGTGACAACTTCCGCGCCATCGACGACATCAAGAAATTTGTCTACGACAAGGGCAAAGGTCATGGCGACAAGGACCGTATCGGTGAAGTCCTTTACAACCGCGGTATTGCTGCAGCGGTCTGGACGTCGGAAGCCATCCGTAATGGGATGCGCATCCACAGCACCAAAACACCAACCGGCGAACAGGTCCGTGACGGTTTCGAAAGCCTCAACGTAGATGCCAAGCGGCTTGCCGTTCTTGGTCTCGAAGGCTTTACCTATCCGATCAAGGTCACCTGCGAAAATCACACCGGTCCGGGCAAGGTCGCACTCCAGCAGTGGGATGCGAAAGCCAAGAAATGGAGCCTGGTAACCGGCTTCTATGACTCAGACCATGACGTCATCGACAAGCTGATCGCTGAAGATTCGGCGAATTATGCCAAGGAAAACAACATCACACCACGGACCTGCAAATAACATGAGCAGTTCCGCCAAGGTGGTGGAGGATACAGCCGGCGTCCCAGAGGGCGCCGGCAATCTCCTTTCAGTGAATAATATCGAGGTCATCTACGATCACGTGATCCTGGTCCTCAAAGGGGTTTCGCTTGCCGTGCAGACGGGGCAGATCGTCGCCATTCTGGGTGCCAACGGGGCCGGGAAAACGACGACACTGAAAGCGATTTCCAATCTGCTTCATGCCGAACGTGGCGAAGTGACCAAGGGCTCGATCATTTATGACAAAGAGAAGGTCGAAGCCTCGTCGCCGAGCGATCTGGTAAAACGTGGTGTCATCCAGGTGATGGAAGGCCGCCATTGTTTTGAACATCTGACGATTGAAGAAAACCTGCTGACAGGCGCCTTTACCCGCACCGATGGTGCGTCGGCGATCAACCTGTCCCTTGAAAAAGTTTACAATTATTTTCCGCGTCTCCGCGAACGCCGCACCTCGCAGGCCGGTTACACCTCCGGCGGCGAGCAGCAGATGTGTGCGATCGGTCGGGCGCTGATGTCGAACCCGAGAATGATCCTGCTGGACGAGCCGTCGATGGGGCTGGCACCGCAGCTGGTCGAGGAAATCTTCGAGATCGTCAACGCGCTGAACAAGAAAGAAGGCGTCAGCATTCTTCTAGCCGAGCAGAACACCAACATCGCGCTGAAGTATGCCGATTACGGTTACATCCTCGAAAACGGTCGCGTCGTCATGGATGGCGAGGCCAAATCGTTGCGTGAAAACGAAGACGTCAAAGAATTCTATCTCGGCCTGTCCAGTGCCGGTCGAAAGAGCTTCCGTGATGTGAAGCATTACCGTCGCCGCAAGCGCTGGCTGGGCTGAGTATGGTCAACGGGGCATTTTACGACGATCTCGAAACGCGGGATCCTGATCAGCGTGAGGCCGCGCTGTTTGCGGCGTTGCCCGAGCATCTCGGGCGGGCCCGTGACAAGGCTGCATATTATGCGAGGCTGCTGGGCAATTTTGATCCGGCCCAGGTGACCGATCGTCAGGCCCTCGCCAAATTGCCGGTGACGCGCAAGTCGGAACTGGTCAACATTCAGTCGGCAGGCGATCCGATGGGCGGCATGACGACAGTGCCGCCTGGACAGTTGCTGAGAATTTTTCAGTCTCCCGGTCCGACCTATGACGCCGAGGGTTTCGGCAAGGACTGGTGGGGTACGGCGCGTGCACTGCATGCCAGCGGTTTTCGTGCCGGCGAGATCATTCACAACACTTTCTCCTATCACTTCACCCCGGCCGGCGTGATGCTCGAAGCAGGCGCCCATGCCCTGGGCTGTGCGGTATTCCCGGCCGGCATCGGCAACACCGAGTTGCAGGTGCAGGCGATCCACGACATCAGGCCTGCCGGTTATGTGGGCACGCCGAGCTTTCTCCGTCTGATCCTCGAAAAAGCCGAGGCGATGGGCAAGGACACATCCAGTCTCAAGAATGCCTGTGTCGCCGGCGAGGGGTTGCCGCCGGATCTGCGCAAGTTCATCGAAGATCATGGCATATACTGCGGGCAGATTTACGCTTCGGCGGATATCGGCAACATTGCCTATGAATCCGAAGCCCGCGAAGGCCTGATCGTTGATGAGCGGTTGATTGTTGAAGTGGTGCGTCCCGGCACCGCCGACCCCGTCGCAGACGGTGAAGTCGGCGAGGTCGTGGTTACGGTATTGCGCAGCGATTATCCGTTGATCCGCTTTGCCACCGGGGATCTGTCGATGGTGCTTAGCGGCGTCAGCCCATGCGGGCGTACCAACATGCGGCTCAAGGGCTGGATGGGTCGGGCCGACCAGGCGACCAAGGTCAAAGGCATGTTTGTGCATCCGGCGCAGGTTGCCGAGATCGTCCGCCGTCATCCGCAAATCAGTCGTGCCCGGGTGGTGGTCACACACGACGGTCATAGCGACATCATGACCTTTAAATTCGAAAGCGGCGAGGGTGGCGAAGCGCTGCAAGGGGCGCTGCCTGCGACCATTCAGAACGTCTGCAAGCTGAAGGGAACAGCCCTTTTAGTGCCGAGCGGATCGCTGCCCAATGACGGCAAGGTCATCGAAGACGCGAGGACCGCCTGAAGCGGCCCCACCGGATCACCAGGCATATTGCTCAACCCCAAAAACCTAAACTATTTGTAATGTTTGGTGCCATATTCGCGCCACAATCGAGGCCCATTATCTGAACCATAGACCTCCTCGTCTATACACCAGAGACCCCCCTCTCTGGTCCCCCTATCGGCGTCAATCGCCGAAACTCAAACGGTCGGGCCATCTTCCCCCAGGGAGCGGCCCGACCGTTTTGCTTGCGCAATAGACTTTATGCACGGGGCTGCTTTCCTTCGCCGGGACCATCGGCTAGGTTTTCCCGGCATTTAGAGAGGGACGATGGCGGCATTTACTGGCGAAAACATCCGTTGTGTGCGCGGCGAGCGGCTGGTCCTGGACGGCGCCGGCTTTCGGCTTGCCGATGGCGATGCGCTGATTCTCAAAGGAGCCAACGGGGCCGGTAAATCGACCATGCTGAGACTGATGGCCGGATTGATGCGACCGGTCGGCGGCCAAATTCTGTGGGATGATGCCGAGATTGCCGATGATACTACCGGACACAACCGGCGCATGGTTTACGTCGGTCATGCCGATGCCATAAAGCCGTTGCTCAGCGTTTATGAAAACGTCGCCTTCTGGGCCGAGCTTTCGGGCCACGCGGGCGCCACGCCGGAAGCCGCCATGCAGACCTTTGCCATTGATCATCTGCAGGACCTGCCGGCGCGCTATCTGTCGGCCGGGCAGCGCCGCCGCGTCGGATTGTGCCGGATGCTGACGCAGGGTGCACAGCTTTGGCTGCTGGACGAGCCGACCACGGCGCTGGATCAGGCGACGACCGATGTCTTGTGCGGCGTCATCGAAGGGCATCGGCAAAATGGTGGCATGGTGGTGATCTCGACACATGGCGAGATGGCGCTTGCCGAGACACAAACTCTCGGTCTGACGCACCCGAAGGGACTGGTATCATGAACGGGCTGATGGCCATCTTCCGGCGCGAACTGCGGCTGGCCATGCGGCAAAGCACCGACAGTGTCATGGTTGTCGCTTTTTTCGTCATCGCCGTAGTTCTGTTCGCCTTCGGTGTCGGCCCGGAACCGAACATGCTGGCCAAGATCGGCCCCGGCGTGATCTGGGTTGCCGCCCTTCTGGCGGCGATGCTGTCAATGGACCGGCTGTTTCAAAGCGATCATGAGGACGGCACGCTGGAACTGCTGGTGCTGGCCCCGGTCGCGCTTGAGTTGACGGTCTGCGTTAAAATTCTCGTGCACTGGCTGACCACCGGTCTGCCGCTGATCATCGCAGCGCCGTTGTTGTTCGTGATGATGAATGTGCCGACAGAAATCTGGCCGGTGATGCTGTATACGCTGTTACTCGGCACCCCGGTGCTGAGCCTGATCGGCAGTGTCGGTGCAGCGCTGGTGCTTGGTGCCCGGCGCGGCGGGGTGCTTTTGTCACTGCTGGTGCTGCCGTTGTTGATCCCGGTTTTGATCTTTGCCGTCGGGGCCGGTGACGCGGTGCTTTTCGGGCACGGTGCCAAGGCCAATCTGCTGCTGCTGGGCGGCATGTTGCTGGCATCGCTGGCGCTGGCACCATGGGCTACGGCTCAGGCCTTGCGCGAAGCAGTGGCATAGGGCATTTCGGGTGCTATAACTGCAAAGGCCCGGAAAGGCCAATAGAGGAAAGATGATGCTGCACCAATTCGCCAATCCGACACGCTTTCTGCGTCTCAGTTCCCGGGTCGAACCGTGGGCGCTGGTGGTGACGATTGCGTGCTTTGTGCTTGGCCTCTATTACGCGCTGTTTTCCTCGCCGATCGACTATCAGCAGGGGCATACGGTGCGGATCATGTACATCCATGTGCCGGCGGCCTGGATGGCGCTGTTCTGTTATACGGCGATGGCGGTCAGTGCGGCGGTGGCCCTGATCTGGAAGCACGCTCTGGCCGATATTGCGGCCAAGTCGACGGCACCGATCGGTGCCGTCTTCACATTGCTGGCGCTGGTCACCGGCTCGCTCTGGGGCAAGCCGATGTGGGGCACATGGTGGGTCTGGGATGCCCGTCTGACGTCGATGCTGGTACTGTTCTTTTTGTATCTGGGCTATATGGCGCTCAGGGATGCCTTCGATGATCCGCAGCGCGGCGCCCGGGCGTCTTCAATTCTGGTTATCGTCGGTTTTGTCAACGTGCCGATCATCAAGTTCTCGGTCGACTGGTGGAATACCCTGCATCAGCCGTCGAGCGTGTTTCGAATGGGCGGGCCGAAGATTCACCCCGATATGCTGCTGCCGTTACTTTTGATGGCGGCGGCGTTTCAGTTTTACTATTTCTGGCTGCTGCTGGTACGGATGCGTCGGGAACTGATGGCGCAGCGGCTGCGGGCTCTCCGCCATCGCCAGGCAGAGATTTAAAAAGGATTATGTGTTCGTGACCGATTCCTACAGCATTCTCTCCATGACCGAGCACGCGGGCTTCGTGTGGCCCTGCTATGCGCTGGCCGCCGTACTGCTGACCGGTCTGGTCATAAGCAGCCTAAGCGCGCTCCGGAAAACCCGAGATGCCTTGCAGCAGGCGGAAGAAAAGACAGGGAGATCGCGTCGTGAAGCGTAAGCATAAACGCCTGACTTTTGTCGTCATTGCCCTGCTTTTGCTGGGCGGCGCTGCGGCGCTCGTGTTGTCGGCGTTCGAAGAGAATATCGTCTTCTTCATGAGCCCGACCGATGTCGCCGCCGAGAAAGTGCCGCACGATCGTCGCTTCCGGCTGGGCGGTCTGGTCGAGGAAGGCAGTGTTGACCGTTCCGCCGGCAAGACCGTCACTTTCCGGATCACTGATCTCGCCAATTCGGTCAACGTCAGCTACACGGGGATTTTGCCGGACCTGTTTCGCGAAGGTCAGGGCGTCGTCAGCGAAGGCAAAATGGTCGGTAACCTGTTCGTTGCCGATGAAGTGCTGGCCAAGCACGATGAAACCTACATGCCGCCCGAAGTCGCCGATGCACTGAAGAAATCCGGGCAGTGGAAAGGGAGTGCGAAATGATTGCCGAACTCGGACATTTCACGCTGATCCTGGCGCTGCTGATTGCCATCGTGCAGGGCGTCTTCCCGATGTGGGGGGCGTGGCGAAACTATGCGCCGTGGATGGCCCTCGCCAACCAGTCGGCGCTGCTGCAGTTCATCATGGTCACGGTGTCGTTCGCCTGTCTGACGTATGCCCATGTGACATCCGATTTCTCGGTTCTCAATGTGGTGCAGAATTCACATTCCATGAAACCGATGCTGTACAAGATTTCCGGCGTCTGGGGAAACCACGAAGGATCGATGCTTTTATGGGTGCTGATCCTGTCGATCTTCGGTGCCGCCGTTGTCGCTTTCGGGCGCAATCTGCCGCCGGCGCTGAAGGCCAGAGCACTTGCCGTGCAGGCGCTGATCGCGATCGGCTTCTATCTTTTCATTCTGCTGACGTCGAACCCGTTCGAGCGGATCCTGCCGCCGCCAGCTGACGGTCAGGACCTCAACCCGTTGCTGCAGGATCCCGGCCTCGCCATTCATCCGCCGATGCTCTATCTCGGCTATGTCGGATTTTCGATGGCCTTTTCGTTTGCCATTGCGGCGCTGATTGAAGGCCGCGTCGATGCTGCGTGGGCCCGCTGGGTCAGGCCGTGGACGCTGGCCGCCTGGTGCTTCCTGACCGGCGGGATCGCACTCGGGTCATGGTGGGCCTATTACGAGCTGGGATGGGGCGGTTTCTGGTTCTGGGACCCGGTTGAAAATGCATCGTTCATGCCATGGCTGGTCGGCACCGCACTTTTGCATTCGTGCGTCGTGCTGGAAAAGCGCGATACCATGAAGGCGTGGACCGTGCTGCTGGCGATCATCGCCTTTTCGTTTTCACTGCTCGGAACGTTCCTGGTGCGCTCGGGCGTGCTGACATCGGTGCATGCCTTTGCCACCGATCCGAAGCGCGGCGTGTTTATTCTGGCCTTGCTGCTGATCGTCATCGGCGGCTCGTTCGCATTGTATGCATGGCGGGCACCGCAGCTCAAAAGTACCGGTCTGTTCCAGCCGATTTCACGCGAAGGGGCGTTGCTGCTGAACAACCTGCTGATGGGAACGGCGGCCGGTGTGGTTCTGCTCGGCACTCTCTATCCGCTGTTCATCGATGCGGTGTCGAATGGCGAAGACAAGATTTCCGTCGGGCCGCCGTTCTTCAATTCGGTATTCATTCCGCTGATGACGCCGATGGTTGTGGCGATGGCGGTCGGACCGTTGCTGGCCTGGAAACGCGGCGATCTGGGACGGGCGCTGAAAACCCTGTGGCTGGCGATGGCGATGGCGCTGGTTATGGCTGTGGCCACCTGGTCGTATTATGCGGACCGATCACCGTGGGGCATTGTCGGTGTGGCGATTGCCACGTGGCTGATCATGGGGACCCTGTCGGAACTGGCAGAGCGGGTGCGGCTGCTGCGGATTCCCGTTGCCGAATCGCTGCGCCGGTTTTGGCATTTGCCGCGCTCCAGCTGGGGCATGACACTCGCGCATCTTGGCCTGGCAATGGCTGTTGCCGGTGTTACCGGTGCCGGGGCCTGGAAAGTCGAGAAGGTACAGAACATGGCGCCGGGCGAGACGGTCCAGGTCTCGGGATACGATTTCCGTTTTGACGGGGCCGAGCAAAAGCAGGGCCCGAACTACCTGATCACCGAGGGTCGCTTCACGGTGACGCGGGGCGGCAAGCCGGTGGCCCTGCTGTATCCGGAGAAAAGAATTTACACGGTGCGCCAGATGCCGACCACCGAAGCCGGCATTTATACGATGCTGAGCGGTGATCTCTATGCGGTGATCGGTGAAGCCAACAAGGACGGCTCGTATGTCACGCGGATTTACTTCAATCCGCTGGTGGTATGGATGTGGATCGGTGCGCTGACTATGGTTGCCGGTGGTGTGCTGTCGCTTTCGGACCGGCGTTTCCGGATCGGTGCTCCGAAAAGATCCGGCATGCCCGCTCAAACCCAGCCGGCGGAATAGAGTTACAATGAAACGACTTATCTTCATTCTGCCGCTGGCCGCGTTTCTGCTGATCGGGATTTACCTGATGATCGGTCTCGGCCTTGATCCGCACAAGCTGCCGAACATGCTTGAAGGCAAACCGGTCCCGGCATTTTCACTGCCGGGTATTGAAGGCCGTGACGACAAAGGATTTTCCAGCAATGACCTGATCGGCTCGGTAGCGCTGGTCAACGTGTTCGGCTCGTGGTGCGTGGCGTGCCGGGTTGAGCATCCGTATTTGATGCAGCTGAAGAAAACCAATGCGGTAACGGTGCATGCCATCGACTGGCGCGAACCGGATCGACAGGCCGGTCCGGCGTGGCTGAAACGGCACGGCGATCCTTACGCCTTGATCGGTGATGATCCGAATTCACGCGCTGCCATTGCCTTTGGTGTTACCGGTGCGCCGGAGACCTTCGTCGTCGATAAGAAGGGCATCATCCGTTACAAGCACGTTGGCCCGATCACCGATGAAGTGTGGACGAATACCCTGAAGCCGTTGGTTGAACACCTGAAGGGCGAGGGCGGCTGATGCGTCTGTTGAGATCCATGAAATCCGTTCTGCTCGGCACGCTCGTGGTGCTGTTCCTGGCATCGCCGGCCTTCGCGGTCGAGCCCGGCGAAATTCTCAAGGACCCGGCGCTCGAAGCGCGGGCCCGCGAGGTCGGCCGGGAGCTGCGCTGTCTGGTCTGCCAGAACCAGTCGATTGACGATTCCGATGCCGATCTGGCGCGTGATCTCAGGGTTCTGGTGCGTGACCGCATCGTTGCCGGCGACAGCAACGAGGATGTCATCGCCTATGTGGTGTCACGCTATGGCGATTTCGTTCTGCTCAATCCGCCGTTTAAACTGAAGACCTATGCTCTGTGGCTGGGGCCGGCGGCGTTCATTGTATTCGGTGTTTTCGTGCTGATCATTTTTTATCGCCGCAGCGCGGCACCCGGGACGGCGGCAAGCGGCAAGCCGGCAGCGCTCAGCGATGCGGAAAAACAGAAGCTGGCCCGCCTTTTGGACGAGGATCAGCAATGACGTTCTGGATCATTGCCGGACTGCTGACCCTGGTCGTTGTCGCAGCAATGCTGGTGCCGCTGTTTCGCGCGCACCGCGATGCCGTCAGCCGGGCCGAGTACGATATCAATGTCTACAAGGATCAGCTGATCGAGCTGGAACGCGACGCCACGGCTGGCCGGATTCCCGCAAGCGAAGCCGATGCCGCCCGGCTGGAAGTTCAGCGCCGCCTGCTGGCCGCCGGCGAGGATGCCGAAAATCAGAAAACGGCCCCGGCAAAAGGCAGCAAACTGCCGATCATCATCGCCGTTGCCGCCATGCCGGTAATTGCGCTCGCTTTCTATCTCAAGACCGGCTCACCCTCGGTCCCCGATTTCCCGCTGGCGGGACGGACCGGTGTTCAGGCAGTCTCTGCCGGTTCGCGTGAGAATCAGGCCATCAACCAGCTGGTCAGCAAGCTTGAAGAAAGGCTGCAACAGGACCCCAATGATCCGAAAGGCTGGGTCCTGCTTGGGCGGACCTATGCAGAACTGGGTGAATCCAGGAAATCGGCAGCGGCTTACGAGCGCGCAACAAATCTGATCGGGCGTGAACCCGGATTGATTGCCGACTGGGCCGAAGCCAGACTGATGGCAACGGAAGGGTCGTTCACGCCGGAAATATTCGCAGACTTTGTCGAAGCCCGCGACAAGGACCCGCTGTTGCCGAAGCCGTGGTTTTACATCGGTCTCGACAAGGCGATGGGCGGCGATCTTCGCGGTGCGGCGCAAATCTGGACCGATCTGCTGGCGATTCAGCCGAAAGGTGCGCCGTTTGCCGACGCCGTCCGCGCCCAGATTGCCCGCGCTGCCGACGAGGGCGGCTTCAAAGTCTCCGATCTGAAGCCGAGCGAGACGGCACTTGGACTTGCCAAAGGCATGGCAGCATCCTTGCCGGTCGAGGCTGCCAGATCGACGGGGGTTGCGCCGTCCGCCACACCGGCAGCTCCGGGGCCGGATAAGCAGGATATCGAGGCCGCAGGGCAGATGACACCGGAACAGCGTATGGACTTCATCCGCTCGATGGTCGCCAGACTGGCCGCCAAGCTCAAGGAAGATTCCACGGACAAGGCCGGATGGGAGCGGTTGATCCGCGCCTATGAGGTGCTGGGCGAAACCGAAAAGGCGGCGGAAGCCAGAGCCAGTCTCAAGGCACTTCAGTAGTGCTGTGGCTGCGTGAATATTGCTCCCGTGCTGCCGCTCGGTTATAAGCCGATCCTTCAAAAGACATTCAAATAACGAGGAAATGATGGCTCTGAAAACTCTTGATGATCTTGATATCGCCGGCAAGCGGGTATTGGTCCGCGTCGATTTCAACGTGCCGATGCGTGACGGCAAGATCACCGATACGACCCGCATCGACCGGGCGCTGGAAACCCTGAACGAACTGTCCGGCAAGGGTGCCAAGGTGGTGATTCTGTCGCACTTCGGTCGTCCCAAGGGGCAGGCCGTGCCCGAGATGAGCCTGAAGCCGGTTGCCGATGCGCTGGCGAAAATCTGCGGCAAACCGATTGCGTTCGCCAGTGACTGCATTGGTGATGCCGCCAGCAGCGCCATTGCGGCGACACCGCCGGGCGGGTTTGTGGTTCTGGAAAACCTGCGCTTTCACTCAGGCGAGGAAAAGAATGATCCGGCTTTCGTAAAGGCGCTGGCCGCAAATGGCGACATCTTCATCAGTGACGCTTTCTCGGCGGCGCATCGGGCGCATGCTTCAACCGAAGGCATCGCACATCTGCTGCCGTCGGCGGCCGGACGTCTGATGCAGGCGGAAATCGAAGCCTTGTCGGAAGCACTGGAAACGCCGAAGCATCCGGTCATTGCCGTCGTCGGCGGGGCCAAGGTCTCAAGCAAGATGGCGGTGCTGGGTCATCTCGCCCGGAAGGTTGATCAGATCGTCATCGGCGGCGGCATGGCCAACACGTTCCTTTATGCCAACGGCATCGATATCGGCAAATCGCTATGCGAAAAGGACATGGCCGATGATGCGCGCGCCATCGTTGCGGCGGCAGCCAAAGCCAACTGCGAGATCGTCTTGCCGGTAGATTGTGTCGTTGCCGATGCCTTTGCCGCAGGGGCTGCGTCGAAGACGGTCGGCCTCAACGACGTTCCGCATGACATGATGATTCTCGATATCGGACCGGCCAGCATCAAGGATCTGCAGAGCCGTCTGGCCTCGGCCCGTACCGTGCTCTGGAACGGGCCGCTGGGCGCCTTTGAAGTCAAACCGTTCGATACCGGAACCAACGAGGTCGCAAGAACCGTTGCCGCGCTGACGCGGGCCGGCAGCCTGCTGTCGGTGGCCGGTGGGGGCGATACGGTTTCAGCGCTCGCCAATGCCGGGGCCGAAGAAGGTTTCTCGTATGTCTCGGCGGCCGGTGGTGCTTTTCTGGAATATATCGAAGGCAAGGTCCTGCCCGGTGTCGCCGCAATCATGGCGGACTGATTCAGGCGCCTAAATCAGGCGACGGGTCGTCGTTCTTATTTTATGCAAACGGGTCGTCGTTCGACCGCTTTGGCGGGCGCTGCTCGGATAGTGCACCCGGTTTCGCCGGATGCACCCGGCTCAGGATGTCGTCGAGCATGTTCTGCAGATATTCCGACTGGCTGAGCAGACGGTGCGTCGCATCCAGCGCTTGATGCGAGGCGGTTTCGGCGATCTCGCGGGCGATTTCGCTGACCTGAACCAGTGTTTCCCTGATTCGGCCGGCGGTGCGTTCGGTCTTGTCCGTAGCTTCGCGCAAATGATCGAAACGCTGCGTATAGACCCGCTCGGCGTCGCTGTTGCGGCCGTTTGAAAATGCCACCAGCGTGTCGTCGCCGTCACGTTGCGCTTCACGCGCCGCATCCTTGCCGGGCTGGCGGAAAGCCAGAAGGTTGCTCTGGTCGCGGATCGTCAGGATCAGCGCGCCGATATCGTCCACCAGCAGTGTCATCTGGTCGATGCCCTTGATCAGGGCTTCGGTACGTTCGACATCGTTGGCGGCGGCGGTCACATACTGGGTGAAGTTCTGCAGCTGCTGGCTGACCGATGAAATCTGGCCGACTTTCGGATCGCCTTCCTTCATGCCGAACGCTTCAAATACGCTGGGCCGGGTGCGGGGCCGCTCGTAGGCCGCCGGACGGGCTTCGGTGACGGACTCAGGCGACGGCATCGGGATCGGCGCCGGTTCCGGTGCCGGGGCCGGCAGGGCGATCATCGGTTCGGCCTTGGCTTCTTTTTCCGCTTTTGCGGCGCGTTGCTCGGCGGCAAAGGCACGCTCAAGGGCGTCGTCGGCTTCCTGAACCGCCTGCTCCATCAAAATCCGCGTGCGTTCGAGATCGTTGCGCAGCTGATCGGCATCAATGATGGTGTCGGCCCAGCCATCAAGCATGCGTGCGATGCGGCCGAAAGCGTCCTTGTTGCCCTGCGCCGGGACAATGATGTGGCTGGCACCCCGCGCAATCCGTTCGACGGCGTCGGCAATCTGTCGGGCCGGACTGCTCAGGCTCTTGATCAGGACCAGACCAAAGAACAAAAGCCACAGCAGGATGGCCATCGATCCGCCGAGGATCGTGTAGCGGGCGAACAGCTGTATATTGCGAACGTCGGCCGCAGCCTGGATGCGGATGCGTTCGGAGAAACCGGCCAGACCGTTCAGACTGGGGGCGAAATATTCAAACAGTTCCTCGAAACGCTTGGTCTGGTCGGACATCTCGAAGCGCGCATTGATGATCGACAGCATTTGCGTTTCATGGGTCTTGAGCAACTGGTCGATCCGTCTTCGTTGCGCCTCGGGCATGTCGGCGGCTTTGACGAAAGCGGTCAGTGCCTCGTAGCGCTTGGAGATTTCCTCGACACCTTTTTTGAAGCCGGAAAGGATCGTTTCCTCGCCCTGCTGATCGATACGTTCAATCTGGTTGATCAGGTTTTCGTGCTTGGCTTCGCGGAATGCGGCACGCAGCTCGGCCGAGGTGCGGCGTAATTGTGCACTCAGACCGGTTTCCGTTTTCGAGCCGATTTCCCGCTCGGCATTCAGGAAGGCCTGAAACTGCTGATCATACTGAACCAGTCCGTCACGAATGGTGGTGACATGCTGGGACAGCGGTTTTGCTTCGGGATAGCTGAACAGTTCGTCCAGAGCAGACGTGACATCGGCCAGATCGGCGGAAAAGCCGTCGGCAATTTCCGTGTCGCGGGTCAGCAGGAATTTGCGCTGCCGGGCCTGCAGGCTGTAGGTGCCGCGCTCAACCGTGTTGGCCAGATCATCGACGCGCGAAGCGCGCTGCATCTGCTGCAATGACTGATCAAGGCGCTGGTCGACATGATAATAAAGCGCACCGAAGGCAATGGCCGCCAGCAGACAGGCAAGAAAGAACAGCCACGACCGGGTCCCGAGGCTGAGACCGCCCATGAACGTCCGGTCACCCATGCCGGCTGTCGGCAGGTCGAACTCGCTGTCATCGTCGCGCTGTACGTGAATGGCCATCCGCTCCCTCAAAAGGCTCCTTCAACACTGCCGGATATTGCTTATAGCACCCACTGGCAGATTTCGCAGCCGCATTTGCAGCCCGATATTATTCCTGACACTATGCACGTATTCTGCATTAAAGTGGTCGAAATTGACATGCGCATATCGGTTCCACATGAGCGACACGAATAACACCAGCAATACAGCAAAGGCGCGCGGGCCGGTGGTCCGCAAGGTACCGGAAGGCGATGACCGGGAACGCATGATGTGTATTGATTGCGGCTTTGTCCATTATGACAATCCGCGCATCGTCGCCGGTGCCGTGTGCACCTGGGAAGGCAAGATATTGCTGTGCCGGCGCGCCATCGAGCCGCGCGTCGGGTACTGGACCATTCCGGCCGGCTATCTGGAACTGAACGAGGCCGTCCAACACGGGGCCAAGCGTGAAGTGGTCGAAGAATCCGGTGCCAATGTCGATATCAGATCATTTCTGGGGATCTTCGAAATCCCGAGGATATCGCAGATTTACATGATTTATCACGCCGACATGATCAGTCCCGATCTGAATCCGGGTCCGGAAAGCCTGGAAGCGGCGCCGTTCGACTGGGCCGACATCCCGTGGGACGAGCTGGCATTCCCGAGCGTCAAATGGGCATTGAACGTTTATCGTGACGGCAACGGGCCGAAATTCGAGATCATGCCGCAGCCATAAGCCCGATTTGCAGGGCGGGGACAGTTTTCCACAGTAATTCGCACATTGGGCGGTTTTGGTTTACCGGTCGTTAACCCTTTTGTCGCTACCGTCCATCCTATGACGGATGGGGTAAAATTAACCGGGACTGGGGCGACGGCGGCAAGTCCGTCCAAATCGCTCTATCAATCGGAGGGGGTGCGGGAAGTGCAATCGCGCGCCCGTTTCCTTGAGCAGACGCAGTCTCCGCAGGAGCATGCCGGTCTCAAGCGGCTCAACGGCCTGCTCAATCAGGGCTTGCCGCTGGACAAAGGCGCACCGCGCGGTTTTTACCTCAACATCAACGTCTGAACGGCGCCGTTATGCGGCGGTCCTTTGTATCCCTGACATTTGCGATAATCCTGATGCCCATAGCGGCATCGGCAGCGACGATTGAAGTCGAGATCACCGGACTTGTCAGTGACAGCGGCGATGTGCACATTGCGCTTTACGATAATCCGGCGGCCTTTCCGAAACCGGATGGCATGCTGAAGGAAACCCAGGTGCTGATCCATCAGCGGCAGGCGCGGACGGCATTTGAGGGGCTGCCGCCCGGCCGCTATGCGATTGCCGTCTATCACGATGAAAACAGCAATGACGACTTCGATCAGGGAATCTTCGGCATCCCCCTTGAAGATTACGGATTTTCAAACAACGCCAGGGTCTTTTTTGCGCCGCCGTCGTTTGAAGATGCCGCGTTCGAGGTTGCCGAGCCGCTGCAGCGGATACGGATCCGCCTCAACGACTGAGTCTAGCAGTTGACGCAGGGCTTATCCCCGGTCTGATAGATTCTGGAAATCAACAGTGGAAATTCCGGCAAACCGGCGATCCCGCCGCCACCGCCGCCATCCTGAACCATGACCATATTGGCAACCTGCTCGCTGTGCGCTGGCGGTGCCGGCGGGGCTTTCTGCAGGTCGTAAGCGGTTTTGACCGGCAGCGGCATCGAGATGCCGCGGATTTCGAGGGATTTTACAAAGGCAACGGCATCGGTGCTGCTGAAAGCGGTTCCCTTCGGGGCACAGTGATAGCCGAACAGGACCTTGCTCGGTCTGAAGTACGGATCATCCTGACGGAGGTCCCAGCTGCTGGAAAAGCCCGCGCATTGCCGGCCGGCTTCGACCTGCCGGTAAGGCTGCACCCAGAAGGAGGTGATCTTGTTGTCGACGGTGAAACTTTCTTCGAAGCTCAGGGTCTGGCCCTGATTGAACCGCCACATGCGCGTCGATGTCGAAATCAGCTTGTCGAAATCAAGTGCCGTGTTGGCCTTGAACAGCGGCAAAGTCTGGGTAAACAGGATTTCCGCCTGTCCCTGATCGGAACGATAGAGAACGTATTCCTCCATGATCCTGGGATCATTGTAGGTGATGCGCTGCTGAGCACCATTTTGATAGGCGGCTGCTTCGACAATGACGCGGGCATCGTCATCGGCGGTCTGCCTGAAGATGCCGGTATTTTCCTTGGTCATTGCACAGGCGCTGAGGGAAAAGCCCAGCAACGCCACGGCCAGTGTCTTCTGCAGATATCCAGGTGAGGACATGGTTACAATCTTCCTTGTTAAAAACCGGCCCCCGGTCGGCTGAGATAGGCTTCCTCGTCAGGCGTTGACGGACGCCCGAGAAAGGCATTGCGATGCGGAAATCGCCCATATGCCGATATTACGTCACGATGCGCCCGTGCATGAGCGGTTAAATCATTATAGCCCATTTGCTCGAATAATCGAACCGCTTCATCCTGATCGGCGAGGTTTTCCGAATGCTCGAACGGCAAATAGAAAAACATCCGCCGATTGGGTGTGGGCTGCGTCAGGTCATGACCGCGCTCGACGGCCAACCGGGCCCATTGTCTGGCCAGCGGATCGGTGGCAAAAGCCCTGGCCGTGCCACGGAAAATGTTGCGCGGGAACTGATCGAAGACAAGCACGATGGCCAGAAAGTCATCGGCTGAAGTGATCTGCCCGTCGAATTCACCTGAAGCCGCCCGGTTATGGATGTCCATAAACTGCGCCTTGATCGCGGCATCGATCTCAGGGGTCGACTTGAACCAGAACGACTGCGGCGTATCCGCGTCGGAAAACCAGAAATCAAGAATTTGAGCGGTGACCGTCTGCATCTTTGCTCCTTCGCTTCCGTGGTGATATATGCCGGTTGATGATCTATTCCAAGGGCCTGCTCTTGACCGGGCGTAACGTTGCCGTGACCATGACCAAATGAGTCCGTATCAAGTGCACGATCTGTTAGGCTTGCGCCCTGAACTTCAACCCGCTCATGAGCGCTGTTCCGCATGAAGCGATCCGTCCTGTTGTCCGGTTTCGTGGCTGCCCTGTGCGTACTCATAGGGGCGGCATACCTGTCACTGCCGTGGCTTGCCGGCTGGGGTGTGCGGAGCTATCTCGCCGGGCGCGGGTTCACGGAAGCAAGGATAACGGCAGACCGGATCGGGCTGACCCACAGTGTCTTCGTTGACTTCGACCTCGGTCCGGACAGCAACGTACGCGCCCGCAAAATCACGATTGAATACACATTAAGCCGGCTGGTTGGCGGTATTTTAGACGGCATCGCCATTGATCAGCCCGAAGTGCCGCTCGGCATCGGTGCCCGGGGGCTTGATCCCGGCGTCCTGGACAAGTTTTTCGAGGCTTCCGACAAACCTGCCGGTCCGCCGGCGATCCGCCTGCTTGGTCCGCTTAGCTTCACCGCCGGTCGCCTGACGGTGGCAACGCCGCTCGGTGCCGTTGATGCCACCGTCGAAGGGGTGGTGTTGCTGACCGACGGTATCGGCAGCGATGCCAACATTGTATTTACCCTGCAGCACCCGGCTGCCAGCGTCAGCGGCAGGCTGCGCGGCATCCTCGATGCCACCAATCAGGTGCAGCTGACGCTGGATATCCAGAATGCCACCAGCGAGGCGCAGGTGGCATTTTCCGAAATGTCGGGCGCCATCAATATCAAGGGACAACTGCCGGCTGATCTCAACGGCGGCGGCTCGCTGAAATTCCAGCATGTGCGGATCGACGGTCTTGATCTCGGCAATGTCGATCTGGTGGCCAACGTCAAGGGGCGGGCGGCCAATGCCGAGTTTCTGCTTGGCGGTGCCGGGACGGGGCTTTCGCTGCAACTGCGCGCCCGGACCGATGATCTGCTTGATCCCGACGCCCTGCTGCATTTGACCGGAGAAACCGCGACAGATGGTCTCAAGGGGCCGTTCGCGCTGCCGGTCGAAGTGGACATGGTCGGCGCCATGACCTTCGATGTGACCGGCTCGCGTCGTGATCTGCAAGCCTTGCCGGGCCGGATTGCCAGCGGTGCGGTTCGGGCGTCATCACCGATTACGGGTTCGCTGGAAGTTTCTCACCTTGGTGCCAGAGCGCCGGCCAACGGGATGAGTGCCGGCCTCGACGGAGCGATGTCTGTCGCCATTGACGAGCGTGGCTGGCGCATCAAGCCCGTGGCCGGCCTGAACATCGAACTGGGTTTGCCGGGCAAGGCCAGTGAACGGCATCTCGAGGTCAGCCTCGACGGCATGCCGGATGTGCCGTTCCTTGCCGGTGGTCCCGGACCGGCCGATCCGCTGCGCCTCGGCATTATGTTCGACGGCCAATTCAATGGCTGGTTCCCGTTCTCGGGCAATCTCGGCGGCTCCGTCTGGCCGGCGACGACGGACGGTGTTGTGCTGGAAGACCTGGCGGTGCGGTTTGATCCGTGGCGCCTGAAGCTGGCGGAGATGGGTGTCGTCGCCGACAAGATTTCGGTCAGACTTTCGGGGCCGCTGCGGCAGCTGGATATGGAAGTTGCCGGCGACGCGCGGTTCTCCGGCAAGCTTGCGCCGGGGGTTGCGATTGATGGCGGGCGTGTCTCGATCACCAGCCGGATCGGGTACAGCCATGACGGGATCAAGATTTATCCTGAGAATTGCACGGAAATCCGCGCCACGAAGATTGATTTTGCCGGCACCTCTGTTCGACCGGGACCGTTACAGATATGCCCGACCGGGAAAGATACGCCCCTGATCCATGCGGTCATGGAGAGCGGTGGCCTGAAACGAATCGATCTGGCGGCAACTCTGAAAAGTGTCGAGGTCGCCATGCAGGGACTGGGCCCGTATCCGTTGAGCGGGATGCTGCCGGGTCTGCAGGGCACCGCCAGTTTTGATACCGGGCGCGCTACGTGGTGGGCGAAGTTCCTGGCCGCCGGCGGGGATCTTCGCATTGAAGGACCGGATATTGCCGTCGCCGATATCGACGGGACTTTTAATCTTGAGGGGCTGGATTCACTGCTGGGTGCAAAAATCGATCTCAGAAGTGCACGGCTGATCGACCATCGCCGGCCGCTTCGGTTTACGCCGGTCAGTCTCGACGGCACCGTTCAATACCATCCGACGGCGGCAAGCTTTGCCGGCCATGCCGGATTTAACGGCGCATCGGATGGCGGACCGAAGGTGGCGATCGATGCGCGTTACCGCATTCACGATCGACGCGGTGGCGTCAAACTGACGTTGCCAAGCTGGACGATTGCCGAGCAGACCCTGCAGCCGCAAACCCTGTTGCCGATCCTCAAGGGTCTGATCACCCATGTCTCTGGCACCGTCGGCGGCGAAGCGCAAATCAACTGGGCGGATAGCCGGATGTCGTCGTCGGCGAAGATCAGCCTCGACAACCTGGCCTTCGGCACGACCCCGGCGGAAGTCGCCGGCCTCAGTGGCGACATCGTTCTCGACGATCTGATCAATCTGAAATCTGCGGGGCCGCAAAGCCTGACGGTGGGGCTGATCGATGCGGGTATTCCACTGCGTGGCGGCACGATCAGTATGACCCTGCCGGGCGAGGGGGCGGTGCGCATCAACCGTGCCGTCTGGCCGCTCGCCGGCGGCAGTTTTGATGTCCTTGATCTGAATATTCCCGCCGGCGGCATGCCCGCCGTCGTCATCGGCAATATCAAGGATATGGATGCTGCCGCGCTTGCCCGCAGCATCGACATTGATGGTCTGGAAGCGAACGGCAAGTTGTCGGGCAGCGTGCCGATCCGCTTCACCGACAAGGGGCCGGTCATCGACGACGCGCGGATCTGGTCGCTCAATGGCGGGGTCCTCAAATTCCATTCGAAAGTGGCGTTGGAATCCCTCAAGCAAAGCGGCGAAATGGCAGAACTGCTGGCCAAGGCGCTTTCGGATTTCCGCTTCAATGATCTGCAGATATCAATGGATGGGCCGCTTTCCGGGGATATTACGGCCAAGGCCAGAATCAAGGGGGCCAATCCGGCACTGTATGACGGCAAGCGGATCGAACTGAATGTGACCCTGCAAGGAGCCTTGCGGGATTTAATGCAAAGCGCTAGCGTTATTGATGACCTTCCGGAAACCATCCGGGACCGGGTGCGGGGTCCCTCCGGGAAGCCGTAGGAGGAGCCAACTAACGGAGAACGACCAATGTCGTACCGTAATCTTTGTGCTGTACTCATCACGGCATCCATAAGTTTACTGATCACTGCCTGCGCACCGACGGTCAAAGTTGAAGCGCCGGATAAACCGATCGTCATCAATCTGAATGTTAAAATCGAACACGAGGTGCGGATCAGGGTCGAGAAAGACCTCGATCAGGCCCTGTCCAGCAACCCTGCCTTGTTCTAGGGCTCTGTTTTAGGGAAAATTAGACATGAAAACTTTTATGCGTCTTGTTGTCATGGCTGTTTTATCGCTGGGTATTGCTGCCGCCGGTGTGTTTGCCGTTGAGCCGGCCCTGGCGCAATCGCTGACGCTGCAGCAGGCCCAGAGCCAGGGTCTGGTCGGCGAGCGTCAGGATGGCTACATCGGGGTCGTCAAGGATGCGCCGGGCGTTCAGACACTGGTCAATGATATCAATCTGCAGCGCCGACAGCTGTACCGTGATATCGCCCGCAAAAATAACATACCGCTCGATACGGTCGAAAAGCTGGCCGCCGACAAGGCGATCAAGCGCGCCCCCGCAGGAGAATACGTGATGGATGCCACCGGTAACTGGGTGAAGAAATAATGGACACTGATGATGCCTTTCGCCACTGGCTGAAAACGGTCCAGGGCAGTGATCTGGGTGATCGCGACGTGCTCAATCCGTCGCGCTCAAACACGCCGCTCGGTCAACTCGTCAAGGACGCCGGCGGTGGCCGGGTCTTCGATGCCGAACCGGCCGGATATTACAAACTGCTGCGTGACTCAATTACTCAGGATGATGCTTCGTGACTGACCTGCCTTCAAACCCCTGCGATGCCAGCCTTGTCGAAATTGCCCAAGCCCTTAAGGAAGGCAAGGTTTCTTCCGTTGAAGTTACCGAAGCCTCGCTGGCGCGACTGAAAACAATCGGCTCGGCACTGAATGCGGTGGCCGGACTGGATCCGGAAGACGCCCTCGGGCAAGCCAGGCGCGCCGACGGGGTGCCAAAGACGGCCCCGCTCGCCGGTGTGCCTTTGGCGCACAAGGACATGTTCTATCGGCCGGGCCGGCTCAGTGAATGCGGATCAAAAGTCCGCAAGGGCTTCATGCCCGACACGTTGTCCGGGGCGCTGAAGAACCTCGATCAGGCCGGAGCCCTCGACATCGCCCGCCTCAACATGGCGGAATTTGCCTTCGGCGTTACCGGTCATAATGAAATCACCGGCAATGTCCGCAATCCGTGGAATCCGGCGCACATGACCGGCGGCTCGTCGAGCGGCTCGGGCGCGATGGTTGGTTCCAGGGCGACCTTCGCGGCGCTTGGCTCGGATACCGGCGGCTCGGTCCGCCTGCCGGCTGCGTGCTGCGGTCTGGCCGGTATGAAAGTGACGATGGGCCGGGTCAGCCGATTTGGTGCGATGCCACTGTCCTATACGCTCGATACCGTCGGCCCGCTGACCCGCACGGTCACCGATAACGCGCTGATGCTGTCGATACTGGCCGGTTACGACGTCAACGATCCGTCGTCGGCCGATGTTGCGGTGGGTGATTATTTGGGCGGGATCGAGGCCGGCGTCAAAGGCCTTAAAATCGGTTTGCCGACCAGCCACTTCATGGACGGCATGATGGTCGAACTTGAGGCCAAGTTCTCAGCCGCCGTTGCTGTCCTGAAAAAAGCCGGTGCGGTGTTCGTCGATGTCGATCTGCCCGATGCGATCATCTTCACCAATGCGCTGACCAGCCTGATTACCGCAACCGAAGGATCTTCGATACACCAGCACTGGCTGGAAACCCGGGGCGCAGATTATGGTGCGCAGACCTTCGGGCGTCTGGCCGGCGGGCTGGCAACACCGGCCAGCCGGTATATTCAGGCGCTCAACCTGCGTACCGAAGTTCTCGCGGCTTTCAACGCGATGGTGTTCGGCAAAGTCGATGTTCTGATGACGCCGATGATGGTCATGGATGTGCCGACAATTGCGGAATCCGATGTTCGTGCCGGACCGGGCGCGGCGGAACTGCTGGCACGCATCGGTCATTGCTCGCGGCCGATCAATTTTCTTGGCTTGCCGGGACTGACGGTGACGTCGGGATTGACCAAGGCCGGGCTGCCGTCGTCACTGCAGTTCGTCGGCAAGTCGTTCGACGAGGCGATGTTGTACAGGGTCGGCCGCGCCTATGAACGGGAAACCGAATGGCATAAAGCGGCCCCGGACGCCCGTGCATGGACCACGGCGGCATGACGAAGAAGCCTTTTATCGAGGTCAAGGGCCTGGCCAAAAGCTTTGCCAGCAAGCATGTGCTGGAGAACATTGACCTGACGGTCAATGAAGGGGAATCGCTGGTTTTGATCGGCACCTCCGGCTCTGGCAAGACGCTGCTTTTGAAGTGCATGCTGGGTCTGATCCCGATTGATCAGGGCCAGGTGATGGTTGATGGTGAAGATACCTCGCGTCTGCGCGGTGCCGCCCGCGACGCCTTCATTGCCCGGACCGGTATGCTGTTTCAACGCTCCGGTCTGTTCGACAGTTTGTCGACCTGGGAAAACATCGCCTTTCGCATTTTGCAGGACCGTCATGCCGACCGCGCCCAAGCGCGCAGTCTGGCCATCGACAAGCTTTTGATGGTCGGCCTCGAGGAAGATGTCGCCGATCTGTCGCCGGCGGAACTGTCCGGCGGCATGCAAAAGCGGGTCGGTATCGCGCGGGCGATTTTCGGGGATCCCGAGTTGCTATTGCTTGACGAGCCGACTGCCGGTCTTGACCCGATCATGTCGAACGTCATCAATGATCTGATCCTTGATCTGGTCAAGCAGCTGGGCTGTACGGCAATTTCCATCGACAGCGATATGGCCGGCGCGCAACGCCTGGGCCAGCGGGTGGCGATGCTGCATGACGGTAAAATCATCTGGGACGGCCCGGCCGAAGAAATGATGGGCAGCGGCAACGACTATGTTGATCAGTTCGTGCACAGCCGTGCCGAAGGGCCCATCGAAATGCCGCTCGCAGCCCCCTGATGACCGGTCTGCTGGCGCGTTTTCCACGCACGAAACTGGCGCATCTGCCGACCCCGCTGGAACAGGTGCCGAATTTTTCAAAAGCCCTCGGTGGTCCAAATATCTGGATCAAGCGCGACGACTGCAGCGGCTTTGCGCTTGGCGGCAACAAGGTCCGCAAGCTTGAGTTTCTGATCGCCGATGCCCTGAGCAAGGGGGCGAGTGTCATCGTCACCGCGGGCGGTACGCAATCCAACCATGTCCGGCAAACGGCGGCAGCGGCGGTTCGCTTCGGCATGCACTGCCATTGCGTTCTGGAACGCGTGCGTACCGACGATCTCTATGAAACCAACGGTAACGCCTTGCTCGATCATCTGTTCGGTGCGATCCCGCATTTCATCGACAAGGACGCGGATATGGTTGCTGCCATGGACGCCTTGGCGGCGGACCTGACGGCTCAGGGCGAGACGGTGTACAGCGTGCCGATCGGCGGCTCCAATGCGCTCGGTGCGCTCGGTTATGTCGACTGTGCGTTCGAGCTGGCCGGACAGTTCCGCGAACAGAATATTCACCCTGGCCTGATCGTGCAGGCCAGCGGCAGTGCCGGCACGCAAGCCGGTCTATTGGTCGGCCTTGCGCTGGCCGGACTGGAAGTGCCGGTGATCGGCATGTGTGTCAGCCGTCCGGGTCCGGATCAGCAATTGAAAGTTTCTGCACTGGTGGGCGAGGTCTGCGGACTTTTGGGACGCCCTGATCTGGCCGAAGTCATCGACGTAGTCTGTGACGGTGCCTACGTCGGGCCGGGCTACGGGGTCGAAACGGCGGGTATGGCCGATGCGGTCCGCATGCTGGCCCGCAGCGAAGGGATTTTTCTCGATCCGGTCTATACCGGCAAGGCAATGGCCGGTCTGATCGATTATGCGGCGAGCGGCAGACTGGCCGTCAGCGGCCCGGTGGTGTTCCTGCACACCGGCGGCACACCGGCGCTGTTCGTCTATCCGGGCATTGCCGACAGCTGAGTATTTACAGGCCAATCCGTCATCCCAAACTAGATTTGGGATTCATAAAATATTCGTCGGAACGTGCCTTGATCGTGTGGACCCTGAATCATGCCCCGGATTAGATCCGGGGCAAGTTCAGGGTGACGCATTGCCTGTGGTGGAGATCACTTCACCGACGAAAACGCGGTCGGCTTCAGGATATGGTTGGAGATGCCGGTCAGGATCGGGCCGTCTTTTTCGCTGGCGGCGCGGGCAGCGATCCATTCGGGGTCGGCCTGAAAAGCGGTCCATTTCTGTTCGCGCTCGGCCAGCGATTCCCACTGCACCATGTAATACAGATCGTGGTTGTTGTCGCCGATTTCAGGCACCCAGAATCCGGCCTGGCGGATGCCGTGCTGTTCCCACTTTTTCAGGGTGACTTCCGAAAAGCGTTTCAGCAGCGCCGGCATACGACCGGGCGCGCAGTGATAGATGCGAAGCTCATAAAGCATATTGATGTCTCTCCCGTGGATGGTCGACCGTACGTGGATTTCGCCGGCCCGTCAGTTGGAAGCGACAGCTTAACACCAAACTTTTCGGTTACGACAGCCCCATCAGCGCACGAGCAAAAGCCCGGGCTTCAAACGGCCTGAGATCGTCGATGCCTTCACCGACGCCGACGGCATGCACCGGCAGGGCAAACCTCTCGGCCAGACCGACGACTACGCCGCCGCGGGCCGAGCCGTCGAGCTTGGTCATCACCAGACCCGAGATGTTGACCATTTCCTTGAAGGTCTCGACCTGGCTGTGTGCGTTCTGGCCGATTGTGCTGTCCATCACCAGCAGCGTCGTGTGCGGCGCTGTGGCATCGACTTTCTTGATGACGCGGATGATCTTTTCCAGCTCGGCCATCAGGTCCTTGCGGTTCTGCAGGCGGCCGGCGGTGTCGATCATGATGACGTCGACATTCTCGGCCTGTGCTTTTTCCAGTGCGCCATAGGCCAGACCGGCCGCATCGGCACCATGATTGCCGGAGACGACCGGGCAGCCGGAACGCTCACCCCAGATTTGCAGCTGCTCGACCGCAGCGGCGCGAAAAGTGTCGCCGGCCACCAGCATCACCGATTTACCCTCGGCTCTGAACTGGTTGGCGAGTTTGCCGATGGTCGTGGTCTTGCCGGAGCCATTGACGCCGCAGACCAGAATGACATGCGGCTTGTGGGTGGCGTCGAGGCTGAGCGGTTGCGCCACCGGTGTCAGGATTACGGCGATCTCGTCGGCCAGCGCTTCACGGATTTCAGTGTCGCTGACTTCCTTGTCGAAACGGGATTTGGCGATGGCGGCGGTCAGTTTGGCGGCGGTGCCGACGCCGATGTCGGCGCTGATCAGGGCTTCTTCAAGCTCTTCAATCGCCGCCTGGTCCAGCTTGCGCGCGCGGAACAGGGCGCTGATCGAACCGGTGATTTTTTCGGATGATTTGCCGAGGCCCTGGCGCAGTCGGCCGAGCCAGCCGGTCTTTGCCGTTTCACTCATGACAGGCGCTGGACCTCGAGTGCGCCATCGACAATGCCGGAGACGCGACCGCTAATGACGGCGCCGTCTTCGGCCTCGCCGATGAGGACCGCCGGCACATAATGCTCGGTCAAGCCACGGCTGTTCTTTTCGATCAGCACGTGGACGGTGTCACCGATGTGTGCCCCCATAAACGTGGCTAGCGCCGCTTCACCGGCTTTGCGCAGCCGCGCCGCGCGAGCTTTGCGATCGGCGACGGCGACGCTGGGCATTTTTGCCGCCGGCGTGCCAGTGCGTTCGGAATAGGGGAAGACGTGCAGATGGGTCAGCCCGAGATCGTCGACCGCCGAAAGCGTATTGGCGAACATCGCCTCGTCTTCGGTCGGGAACCCGGCAATAAGGTCGGCGCCGAAGACCACGTCCGGGCGGGCGGCGCGGGCGCGGTCAACGACGCGGAAGGCATCCTCACGCAGGTGGCGGCGCTTCATGCGTTTCAGAACCATGTCGTCCATCGCCTGCAGGCTTAAATGCAGATGCGGCATCAGGCGCGGCTCGTTGGCCAGAACCTCGAACAGCACTTCGTCCATGGCGGCGGGGTCGAGCGAGCTCAGACGCAGGCGCGGCAATTCCGGGACCTGCACCAAGAGCCGTTTGACGATGTCGCCGAGGCCGGGCCGGCCCGGCAGGTCTGAACCGTATGAGCAGATGTCGACGCCGGTCAGCACAACCTCGCGGTAGCCTTCGCCGACCAGCGTGCGGGTCTGTTCGATAATCGCTTCAAGCGGCACCGAGCGGTTGTTGCCGCGGGCAAACGGGATGATGCAGAACGTGCAGCGGTGATCACAGCCCTGCTGGATCTGCACAAAGGCACGGACCCGTCCGTCGAAACCCTTGACCAGATGCGAGGCGGTTTCGCGCACCGTCATGATATCGGCAACGCGCACTTCGGCTTGGCCGCCCAGGTTGGTGAAGGTGTCGGCGCGCATTTTTTCTTCGTTGCCGATGACGTGGTCGACTTCCGGCATGGCGGCGAACCCCTGGGGGTCCAGTTGTGCGGCGCAGCCGGTGACGATGATGCGTTTGTCGGGATGGTTGCGGCGTGCCTTGCGGATTGTCTGTCGGGCCTGACGTTCCGCTTCGGCGGTAACGGCACAGGTATTGACGATGATCGCATCGTGAAGATTGGCGCGGCTGGCGTGATCGCGGATCACTTCGCTTTCAAAGGTATTGAGGCGGCAGCCCATCGAGATGACATCGGGCGCACTCATGATGGATCGCCCATCAACGCGGGACTGATGGTGCCTTCGAAACTGGTCGCGTAGCTGCCGGTCTGGGTGACCCGGCCTTCATGGGTGTGCTCGACGATCAGGGTGCCGCCCAGCAGTTCAACCTCGACTCGGGGACCGGTCAGGCCCCGGCGGTGCGCATTGACGCCGGTGGCACAGGCGCTTGTGCCGCTGGCCAGGGTAATGCCGGCACCGCGTTCCCAGACCCGGACGCGGATGCGGTGCTTGGACAGCACCTGTACGACCTGCACGTTGGTGCGTTCGGGAAACAGCGGATCGTTTTCGATCAGCGGGCCGTATTTCTGAAGATCAATGGCGTCGACATCATCGACGAAGAAATTGACGTGCGGATTGCCGACATTGACGCAGGCAGGCGCGCTCAGCGGCCCGCAGCTGAAATCCATATGCAGGGTATCCATTTCGCGGGCCAGCGGGATGTCATGCCAGTTGGTGTTGACCGGGCCCATATCGACGGTGACCAGCCCGTCCTTGGCGCGCCATGTGTGCAGGTTGCCGGCCAACGTTTCGATGACGGCGCGGTCGGTGCCCATTTCGTTCATGATCTGATCGGCGATGCAGCGGGTCGCGTTGCCGCAGGCCCCGACCTCGCCGCCGTCATGATTTCGGATCCGCATGAAGACGTCGGCGGCCGTATTCTGCGCAGGCTCAAGGACGATGAACTGATCGCAGCCGACACCGGTGTGGCGATCGGCGATTCGCTTGGCCTGGGTATCATCGAAGGACACGGCATGGCTGCGCGCATCGATGACGACAAAGTCGTTACCGAGCCCGTGCATCTTCTTGAATAGCAATCCCTTGGTCATCGTGCTGCTCTTCGCTGTGTTTATCGGGCCTTACATAGGTCCGAGTGCCCCCATAAGTCCATAGTGAAGGTGATTTTAGCGGCCGGCGTCGAGAAACTTCTGCATATGGAAATGGGCCTGAGCAGGCTGATAAATATAATCCCGGCCGACCGGACAGGCACGCCGCGCCTGACAGCCGAAGCCCAGGCAATCACTGCCCGGGGGGCCGGCAATATGCTCCCGGCAGCCGGCGACGTCATAACTGCCGGCGCTGAAGGCGCTGACCGGGCAGGTGTGCAGGCACGGTTTGTCCGGGCAAAGGTCGCACGGTGACACCGTTGCGGCAGAGGCCGGAATGTCGAGGTGCTCGGCAAACAGTAAAGCGCCGCGATAGGCATGCCACAGCCCGTATTCAGGATGGATGAGCGGCCCGGTCGGTGATGGTGAAACCGAATCGGCGCGCATGGCCCAGCGCTGAAAGGGGAAATACGGTGGTCCTGAGAACGGAAACACAACCTGTGCCTTCAACGCGGTGGCAATCGGCTCAAGCACCTGACGTGTCCACCTGTCCAGCGGGTGCGGTCCATCCGGCATGGCTGCGGAAAAGGCCTTCCACATGGCCGGACCGGCGTTGCCGATCATGATCAGCGTCGCCGTATCCGCCGGAACGGCATCGTCCGGACCGGGGTGAAAAGCCCCCCTCGGCATCAGGCCATATCGGTTCAGCTCAAATTCCAGCTTGGTAATGATCATGGTAATGATTATTATGGTTGAATTGTTCTTCCAAAAGGGAATAATTGATCATTAGATAAACCTAATATAGTATCAAGACTGAACCTAATTTACAGTCTTTGCTATGTAGTTAAGGCCCCTTTTGGAAGTGATCAGTCTTTGCGGGAAATAAAATACAAACTGCTCGATCTGGGAAATCTTGATTTTCCTGATTTGCACAAGGCATACGATTACTGGTGCCAGTTGAAGGGCAAGGGTGAAAATGTTGCTCCGTCATGGGCGGATTTCTGTCTGCTTGATTTACCGCCGAAGACCCTGCCGAAGCTGTGCATTGTTGATGTCGCAGCCGAGGCTTCGGACTTTACTTACCGCTATTGGGGATCGGCGGTAACGGACCTGCAACACTATGATTTATCGGGAAAATCGGTCAACGAACTGACCCCGCCCGAGTTCGCGAAGTGTATTCGCGAGCAGTATCTGATGGTCTGTGAATCCCGCCAACCGCATGTTTTCATTACCGAAGTGCCGATGGGTGAAGGGTATTTCACCTTTTATATTGCCGTGCGTCTGCCCCTTTCAAGCGACGGCCAGACGATAGACAAAATTCTGACCGCCGAAGAATTTGGTGACGATCGCGTGCTGCTGAAACAAATCTTCGAATCCACTAAATAAAGCCGAATTGACCGTGGCGCTTGACTTGGGGCGCTGAGCTTCATATTTTGCCGCCGATTTCAGGGTCATTCAAAACCCACGCCTCGAGGGGCGCCGTCAATCCGCGAGTATCGCGCATTGGCGCGTTTTCCGTTGAGCGCATGGACGTTTGACCTGTTGTTGATGTGCTGGAGCCAGGAATAGGCAATGTTTGACGGCCTACAGAGCAAGCTTACGGATATCTTCGACGGCCTCAAAAAACGGGGCGCGCTGAAGGAGGCCGACGTTGATGCCGCATTGCGCGACATTCGCGTTGCCTTGCTTGAAGCCGACGTCGCGCTGCCGGTGGTCAAGGATTTCATCGACGGCGTGCGGGCAAAGGCGGTCGGCCAGGAAGTCCTGCGCTCGGTACAGCCGGGTCAGCAGGTCATCAAGATCGTTCACGATCATATGGTCGAGATGCTGGGCGGCACGACTCCCGAGCCGCTGCGCTTTGATGTCACGCCGCCGGCCTGCATTCTGATGGTCGGCCTGCAAGGCTCGGGCAAGACGACGACGTCTGCCAAGATCGGCCTGCGTCTGACCAGCCGCGATAAAAAGAAAGTCCTGATGGCGTCGCTTGATATCTATCGCCCGGCGGCGCAACAGCAATTGCAGCAGCTGGGCCTGCAGACGGGTGTCCAGGTTCTGGCGCCGATCTTCGGTGAACAGCCGGTCGCCATCGCCAAGCGTGCCATGCTTGTCGGGCGCACTGAAGGATATGACGTCGTTGTGCTGGATACGGCCGGACGCCTGCATATCGATCAGGCGCTGATGAGCGAAGTGAAGCAGGTCCGCGATGTCGCCAAGCCATCGGAAACCCTGCTGGTGGTCGATGCCATGATCGGTCAGGACGCGGTCAACCTGGCCCGGGAATTCAACGAGAAAGTCGGCATCAGCGGTATCGTGCTGACCCGTATCGACGGTGATGCCCGTGGCGGTGCGGCGCTTTCGATGCGTGCGGTGACCGGCAAGCCGATCAAGCTTCTGGGTACCGGCGAAAAGATGGATGCGCTGGACGCCTTTGATGCCAGCCGTGTCGCCGGCTCGATCCTCGGCATGGGCGACGTCGTCGGCCTGGTCGAACGCGCCCAGCAGGTGGTCGAGGAAGAAGAAGCCGAAAAGCTCGCCAAAAAGATGATGAAGGGTGAGTTTACCCTCGAAGACATGGTCGACCAGTTCCGCAAAATTCGCCAGATGGGCAACCTTGAAGGCATCATGGGCATGCTGCCAGGTGCGCAGAAAGCCAAGCAGCAGATGGCCAAAGCCAACATCGACGACAAGATGCTGGCACATCAGGAAGCGATCATTCTGGCGATGACGCCGAAAGAACGGCGCAATCCGAAAATTCTCAACGGTTCGCGCAGGCGGCGGATCGCGACCGGCTCCGGCACCACGGTGCAGGAAGTCAATCGTGTGCTGAAACAGCACATGCAGATGGCACAGTTCATGAAGAAAGCCGGCAAGATGGGCAAGGCGGGCATGTTGCGCGGCTTACCCGGCGGCGGCTTTCCGCCGATGGGGGGTGGTATGCCCCCCGGCATGAGATAACGGGGAGGTCCCCGTGGGAGATAACGGCTGAGGCCCCGGAGGGGTGATCGCCGTTGACGTTACGTTTATCAACGAATTGCACTACTACTGAGAAGGATATTAAAAGCACATGTCATTGAAAATCAGACTGTCCCGCGGTGGGGCAAAAAAGCGCCCTTACTACCGCATCGTTATTGCTGACTCGCGCCGTTCGCGTGATGGCCGCTTTATCGAACGTGTCGGTTCCTACAATCCGATGGTCCCGAAAGACCACCCGGAACGCCTCAACTTCGATCAGGAGCGGATCAAGTACTGGCTTGGTGTCGGTGCTACGCCATCCGATCGCGTCGCCCGTTTTCTGGCTGCCGTCGATATGGTTGCAGCCCCGGTGATCCACGAGCAGACCAAGAAGCATCTGCCGAAAGCCAAGGCCCAGGAACGTCTGGCCGAAGCCGAAGCGAAGAAAGCCGCTGCTGCCGAAGCCGCCGCTGCCGCTGCAGCGCCGACCGAAGCCGAGCTTGAAGCCGAACAGGCTCCTGCTGAAGAAGCCGCTGCTGAAGCCGCACAGGCCGAGGAAGTGAAAGAGGAGGCCTGATCACTGATCCGGCCCCTTTAACGCTTATGAGCCAGAAGCTCGTCGATCCGGTTCGCCTCGGCATTATTGTCGGGGTCAGGGGTATCAAAGGCGAAGTTCGCATCAAGAGCTTCACCGACGAGCCCGCGGACATTGCGGCCTATGGCCCGCTGTTCGACCGGACAGGGACAAGGCGTTACGACCTCAAGGTTACGGGCACGCAAAAAGGCGTGGTTCTGGCCTGGGTCAAGGGGGTTGCCGACCGTACGGCGGCGGAAGCACTGAAACGGACCGAACTGTTCGTTGAACGTGCCCAGTTGCCGGCCCCGGAAGAGGACGAGTTTTATCATTCGGATCTCGAAGGGTTGCAGGTGGTCGGAGTAGACGGTGAAGCGATAGGCAAGGTGGTCGGTGTCTTCGATTTTGGCGCCGGCCCGGTTCTCGAGATTACCGGTGGTGTTCTGGTGCCGTTTACCAGAGCGGTCGTACCGGTGATCGATATCGAGGGCAAAAAAGTGGTGATCGACCCGCCGCACGGGTTGTTTGATCCGCCCGGCAAAGAAGAACCGGGAACGGAAGAAGAGAGCGAAGAGGACTGATCGACGTGAACGAGGCAGAGGCAGACAAGATGTGGCGCGCGCGCGTGCTGACCATCTTCCCGGACATGTTTCCGGGGCCGCTCGGCGTGTCCCTGACGGGGCAGGCGCTGTCGCGTGGTCTGTGGTCTTTACAAGCCGTCGACATCCGTTCGTTTGCCGAAGACAAGCACGCCAGTGTCGACGATGTGCCGTTCGGCGGCGGTCCTGGCATGGTGATGCGCCCGGACGTGATCGGTCGCGCCGTCGAAGCGGCATGCAGCGGGGCGGAAGATCTGCCGCTCGTCTACATGACGCCGCGCGGCGCCCCCCTGAAGCAGGATACGGTCCGCAGGCTCGCCGACGGACCGGGTCTGATTGCACTTTGCGGTCGCTTCGAGGGTATAGACCAGCGGGTTATGGATGTCTTCCCGGGCGAGGAAATCTCGCTCGGCGATTTCGTTCTGTCGGGTGGCGAGCTGCCGGCAATGACCTTGATCGATGCATGCGTTCGACTGTTGCCAGGCGTTATCGGCGCCGAAGCGTCGCTTGAGGAAGAAAGTTTCGAAACCGGGTTGCTGGAATATCCGCATTACACCCGCCCGCGCGAATGGCGCGGTCAGGCTGTACCGGACGTTCTGCTTTCCGGCCATCACGAAAACGTACGTACCTGGCGTCATGCCCAGGCTGAGGAAATCACGCGTCAGCGACGTCCCGACTTGTGGGAACGTTATGGACGCGGCAATATTTAAGCCAAGAAGGAAAACAAGCTATGAACATTATTGAAAAACTCGAAAAAGAGCAGATGGATCGTCTCACTGCCGAACGTAAGGTGCCTGAATTCGCACCGGGCGATACGCTCCGTGTTAACGTGAAAGTCGTCGAAGGTACGCGCGAACGTGTACAGGCCTTTGAAGGCGTCTGCATTGCCCGTAACGGCAGCGGCCTCAACGAAGCCTTCACCGTTCGCAAGATTTCGTACGGCGAAGGCGTGGAACGGGTATTCCCGGTCTATTCGCCGAGCATCGACAGCATTGATGTCATCCGTCGTGGTGATGTCCGTCGTGCCAAGCTTTACTATCTGCGCAATCGTCAGGGCAAGTCGGCCCGTATCGCCGAAAAGACCGATGGTTTCTCTGCGAAACTGACGGCCGAAGAAAAACGCGTCGCGAAGGAAGAAAAAGTCGCTCGTGATGCCGAAATGCGCGATGCGAGAAAAGAAAAAGCCAAAGCCGCTGGCGAAGCCAAGAGCTAACTAAAAATCGGGACCACAAGGTCCTATATAGGTCGTAGCCGCCAGGTCTGCCTTAGGGTGATCCTGGCGGCAGGTAACCACTGTGGAGGGAACGATGGCGAAAGCAAAAACGCTTTTCGATAAGATTTGGGATAGTCACCTGGTCAATGTTCAGGATGACGGCACCTGTCTGCTTTATATCGACCGGCATCTCGTACACGAGGTGACGAGTCCTCAAGCGTTTGAAGGCCTGCGTCTTGCCGGCCGCAAGCTGCGTCGCCCTGATCTCACACTGGCCGTGCCGGACCACAACGTTTCGACGACCGAGCGGGGCGGCTTTATTGCCGACGAAGAGAGCCGCATCCAGATCGAAACCCTGCAGAAGAACTGCGCCGATTTCGGTGTGCAGCTGTTCGACGTCACCGACGTCCGTCAGGGCATTGTCCACATCATCGGCCCCGAGCAGGGTTTCACGCTGCCGGGTGCAACGATCGTTTGCGGCGACAGCCACACCGCCACGCACGGGGCCTTCGGGGCTCTGGCGTTCGGGATCGGCACTTCCGAAGTCGAGCATGTGATGGCGACGCAGACATTGCTGCAGAGCCCGCTCAAGAATATGCGTATCACCGTCAACGGTGCCTTGCCTGCCGGCTGCACGGCGAAAGACCTGATCCTCGCCATCATCGGCAAGATCGGCACCGCCGGCGGTACCGGCCACGTCATCGAATTCGCCGGTGAAGCGATCCGCGGTCTTTCCATGGAAGGCCGCATGACGGTCTGCAACATGACCATCGAGGGCGGTGCCCGCGCCGGTCTTATTGCGCCCGACGAAACCACCTTCAAGTATCTGATGGGCCGTCCGATGTCGCCGAAGGGCGCCGCCTGGGAAGCCGCTGTCAATTACTGGAAGACGCTGCCGTCCGATGCCGGTGCTGCCTACGACAAGGAAGTCGTGCTGGATATCTCGGAAATCGTGCCGCAGGTTACCTGGGGCACCAGCCCCGAAGACGTCGCCCCGATCAACGGCACCGTGCCGATGATTGAAGACTTCGACAATCTGGCGAAACAGGAATCGGCCAAGCTGGCGCTTGAATACATGGGCCTGACGCCGGGCATGAAAATCACCGATATCAAGATCGACAAGGTATTCGTCGGCTCGTGCACCAACGGGCGGATCGAAGACATCCGTGCCGCCGCCGCCGTCTCCAAAGGCCGCAAGGTTGCCGCCGGTGTACAGGCGCTGATGGTGCCGGGCTCGGGTCTGGTCAAGGATCAGGCGGAAGCCGAAGGCCTCGACAAGATTCTGATCGAAGCCGGTTGGGAATGGCGCGAGCCGGGGTGCTCGATGTGTCTGGCGATGAATGCCGACAAGCTTGAGCCGGGCGAACGCTGCGCATCGACGTCGAACCGTAACTTCAAGGGCCGTCAGGGTCCGAAGGGCCGGACCCATCTGGTCAGCCCGGCCATGGCCGCCGCTGCCGCGATCAGCGGACATCTTGCCGATGTTCGCGATCTGAGCTGAGCCAACGCATTAGAGAAGGAGAGCGAACATGGACAAGTTCGATAAACTGACCAGTGCTGCGGCACCAATGAACATGATCAACATCGACACCGACATGGTGATCCCGAAACAGTTTCTGAAGACCATCGCGCGGACCGGTCTCGGCAAGAACCTGTTTCACGAAATGCGCTATGACGATGACGGCAACGAAGTTGCCGATTTCGTGCTCAATCAGCCGGCTTACCGCAATGCCAAGATCCTCGTCGCCGACGAGAACTTCGGCTGCGGCTCGTCGCGTGAGCATGCACCCTGGGCGCTGCTGGATTTCGGCATCACCTGCATCATCGCACCAAGCTTTGCCGACATCTTCTACAACAACTGCTTCAAGAACGGCATCCTGCCGATCAAGCTGCCCAAGGAAGACTGGATAAAGGTCATGGACGATGCGTCCCGGGGGGCCAACGCGACCCTGACCATTGATCTGCAAAACCAGACGATTTCCGGTCCGGACGGCGGCGAAGTGCATTTCGAAATCGACCCGTTCAAAAAGAAATGCCTGCTCGAAGGTCTCGACGATATCGGTCTGACGATGAAGAACGATGACAAGATCGAAGACTACGAATCGACCCGCAAAACCCAGCAGCCGTGGATGAACATTACTGCTGCCGAGTAATTCGCTTCCGTTTAATCCTTCGAGACGCAGCTTTGCTGCTCCTCAGGATGAGGCAAATATTTAAATTATACCCTCATCCTGAGGAAACCCGTCAGGGGCGTCTCGAAGGATGATGGGCGAAGGCTGAAAGAGGAAACACACCATGGTCGCCAACAAGAAACTGCTGATGCTTCCCGGTGACGGAATTGGTCCCGAAGTGATGGGCGAAGTGAAACGCATCATCGACTGGATGGATCATCGCCGTCATGTTTCGTTCGATATCGAGGACGATCTGGTCGGCGGTGCCGCTTATGACGTGCACAAGACCTCGCTAGACGACAGCACGATGGCCAAGGCGATGGGTGTTGATGCGGTGATGCTGGGTGCAGTCGGTGGTCCGAAGTGGGACAACGTTGCCCGCGATGCACGCCCGGAAGCGGGTCTGCTGCGTCTCAGGAAGGAAATGGATCTGTTTGCCAACCTGCGCCCGGCGACCTGTATGCCGGCCCTCGCCGATGCCTCTTCATTGAAGAACGAACTGGTTGCCGGCCTTGATGTCATGATTGTCCGCGAACTGACCGCCGGCACCTACTTCGGGCAGCCCAAGGGCATGCAGGTGTATGAAGGCGTCGAGCGCTGCGTCGACACCACTGCCTATACCCATGACGAAATCGAGCGCGTCGTCCGCGCCGCCTTTGATCTGGCGATGAAGCGCGGCAAGAAGCTGCACTCGGTCGAAAAAGCCAACGTCATGGAAACCGGCGTGTTCTGGCGCAAGATCGCCACGGCTGTCGGCAAGGATTATCCGGACGTCAAGCTTGAGCACATGTACGCCGACAACTGCGCCATGCAGCTGGTGCGTCAGCCCATGCAGTTCGACGTCATCGTCACCGACAATCTGTTCGGCGACGTGCTTTCGGATTGTGCGGCGATGCTGACCGGCTCGCTCGGCATGCTGCCGTCGGCTTCATTGGGCGCTGCCGACAAAAGTGGTCGCCGCCGTGCGCTCTATGAGCCGGTACACGGTTCCGCTCCGGATATCGCCGGCCAAAGCAAAGCCAATCCGCTGGCGACGATCCTGTCGTTCGCCATGTGCCTGCGCTATTCGTTCGATATGGGTGATGACGCCGACATGATGGAGAAAGCCTGCGCCAATGTGCTCGATGCGGGCTTCCGCACCGGCGACATCATGCAGGCCGGCAAGACCCTGGTCTCGACCCAGCAGATGGGCGAGAAGGTCTGTGCCGAGCTGGACAAACTGGCGGCATAATTCATGCCTCTGTTATCCTGAATTTTTCAGGATCGTGAGAATTAAACCGGGGCCATGTGCCCCGGTTTTTCTTTGTGCGTTTTCCCGCTCTGGAAACAGGTGTATAATCGGTGCACTCAAAGAAAGGAATTGTGTTGATGGTGCTGCGTCTGATCCTTGGCGTGCTGTGTGCGGTCGTGCTGATGTCCAGTCTGCCGGCGCAAGCCTATGACAAGAAGTTTCCGGACAGGGTCGATCCGGCCAAGCGCTACATGTTCTATATGCACGGTACCTATGTGGAGCGCGTCGGGCCGCTCGAGAATTACCATTATTACGATATTTTAGACGCCCTCGCCGCCAAGGACTTCGTCGTCATCGGTGAAGCGCGCAGCCTGACTCAGGTCGGAACCTATGCCAGAAACATCGCCCGGCAGGTTCAGCAGTTGCTGGATGCCGGTGTGCCGTCTTACCACATCACCGTCGCCGGTCATTCCAAGGGCGGCATGATCACCATGACCGTCGCCACCTTGATGGCGAAGCCCGGGATCAACTATGCCGTCTTCGCCGGCTGCGGTCTGCCGGGCAACGAGTACCTGCGCGGCTACAGAAAGTTTGTCGAGATGGAAGCCAAGGGGCTCGAAGGCAATTTTCTGATTGCCTGGGCTGCCGACGATGACATTGCCGGCGACTGCGATGAGGCGATGAAAAAGGGCAAGGCTGCATTCAAAAACAAGGTGCTGCCGGCGGGGCTGGGCGGCCACAAGATGTTCTACACCCCCAATCCGGTCTGGTTTGATGAGCTGGTAAACTTCGCCAAAGGTGGTTGAAGTTTTTTCTAGGACAGCAGGGCAAAGATCAGCGGTATCAGGATCGCTGTTGCCAGACCGTTGAGTCCCATCGCCAGTCCGGCAAAGGCCCCGGCGACGGCGTTGACCTGCATCGCCCGGGCGGTGCCTATGCCGTGTGCCGCCACCCCCATCGCCAGGCCGCGCGCCCGCCAGTCCTTGATCCCGGCCAAATTCAGCGCCAGCGGACCAAGCACGGCACCGGTAATGCCGGTCAGGATCACCAGCACGGCCGTCAGCGACGGCAGCCCGCCCAACTGATCGGCGATCCCCATGGCAATCGCCGCGGTGACGGATTTCGGCACAATCGACAGCACGGTTTCGCTGCTGGCGCCGCCCAGTACGGCAAATCCCCAGGCACAGCCGGCCGCCGTCATCGAACCCAGCAGGACCCCGGCCAGCAACGCCGGTCCGGATTTCCTGAGAATGGCCAACTGCTGATACAATGGCACCGCGAGGGCCACAGTCGCCGGCCCCAGCAGGAAGTGCACGAACTGCGCGCCGTCGAAATAATCCTGATACGGCACGTCGGTCACCCACAGCAATCCGGCAATCAGCGCGATGGCGATCGGCACCGGATTCAAAAGCGGATGGCGTCCGCTTTTCTCGTAGAACCAGTCGCCGACGACATAGGCAGATAGAGTCAGCGTCAGTCCGGTCAGCGGCTTTTGTGCCAGATAAACCCAGATTTCGGCGAGATCGGGCGGGGTCATACTTTGTCCTCCGGCCGGAGTGTGGCGCGGCCCAGACGCTCCATGACCAGTGCCGTGATGACGATGGCAATCAGGGTGCCGGGCACAATGGCCAGGGCGATCGGCCACCATTCGCCGGCCAACCTCGGGATGTGCAGCATGACGCCGACACCGGCAGGCACGAACAGCAAGGCCAGATGCCTGAGCAGACCGGTTGCGGTGTCGTTCAGCCCCTGCGGCAGGCTGCGGCGGATCAGCAGGCCTGCAAACAGGATGGCCATGCCGATCACCGGCCCGGGCACGGTAATCCGGGTGGCTACCTGGATGGTCTCACCGGCCAGCTGGCAGATCAGGATCAGGGCGAGAAATCGGATCATCGGCAAGGGTCCTTGTGCGTAACGGGCTTGCGAAAAAAATTACTTCGCGTTATGGTCCGCGCGAAATCAACCGGGATCAATGGCAAGCTCAACGGATCGCCACCGGAAGATTGAGGAATTTGACATGTTTTTTGCGACCACCACCACGAAGAAAACCAAAACCCTGCAATAGCGGGCGGCTTTTTCGTGTTTTGATGAAACGGCCCGCTGAAATGCTCGCGGGCCGAAGTCATATCAGGACGTCGCCCGGGGCAAGACAAGGCCCCTGAAGGAGTGAACAAGATGAGTTACAAAGTTGCCGTCGTTGGTGCCACGGGGAACGTGGGCCGGGCCTTGCTGGAAATCATGGCGGAACGCAATTTTCCGGTCAGCGAAGTCGTTGCCCTGGCCTCGGCCCGCTCGGTAGGTCAGGAAGTCAGTTTTGGCGAGGATGACATTCTCAAGGTTCAGGACCTTGCCAAGTTCGACTTCAAGGGAACCGATATCGTGCTGTCGTCACCGGGCGCTTCGGTCTCTGCCGAATACAGCCCCAAGGCTGCCGCTGCCGGTGCCGTTGTCGTTGACAACACGTCGCATTGGCGGATGGACCCGGACGTGCCGCTGGTGGTGCCTGAAGTAAATCCCGAAGCGATTGCCGGTTATACCAAGAAGGGCATCATCGCCAACCCGAACTGCTCGACGATCCAACTGGTGACGGCGATGAAGCCGCTGCACGATCTGGCGCAGATCACGCGCTGCGTGGTGTCGACCTATCAGTCGGTTTCCGGTGCCGGCAAGGCCGGTATGGACGAGCTGTTCAACCAGACCAAGGGTATCTACACCAATCAGACGGCTGAAGAGCACCGCGAGAAATTCACCAAGCAGATCGCCTTCAACTGCATTCCGCACATCGACAAATTCATGGACGATGGCGCGACCAAGGAAGAATGGAAGATGGTCGTCGAGACCAAGAAAATCCTCGACCCGAGCATCAAACTGATTGCGACCTGTGTCCGGGTCCCGGTTTTCATCGGCCACGCAGAAGCGGTGATGATGGAATTTGCCAGACCGATCGAGGTTGAAGAGGCACGCCGTGCCCTGCAATCGGCACCCGGCATCACGGTGTTTGATGAGCGTGTCGACGGCGGTTACGTGACGCAGCAGGAATGTGCCGGCGAGGACGAGGTTTACGTCAGCCGCATCCGGACCGATCCGACGGTCGAAAATGGTCTCTGCATGTGGGTGGTTTCCGATAACCTGCGCAAGGGTGCAGCCCTGAACACCGTGCAGATCGCCGAAACGCTGATCGGCCAATACATGAAAAACGCCGCCTGAATCAATCGGCACCTGTCGCCATTAGGCGGCAGGTGCCGTTTTCGTTCAAATTATTTTGCGCCGGCTGTGTTGTCTTCGTTGGGATTATAGGTGCGGTTGATTTCGTCCTGACCCATTTCCTGGTGTTTATCCTTCGCCACACCCTTGGCATCTTTGGTTGCGTCTTCCTTGCCGCGGCGATCATCACCCTCAAATTCCTTGTTGTGCCGACGTCTGTCGGGGCCAAAGAATTCACCGACCCGGACAAACCGGCGCGGTTTTTCGATGACGGCCTCGATCCGGCTGAACAGGCCTTTCGGCGAGACCGGCTTGATGACGTACTCGGTGACACCGGCATCGCGCGCCTTGAAGACGTGTTCCCGCTCCCGGTACGACGTTACCATTATGATCGGTACGAAGGTATTGGGACTTTCTGGGCTTTTACGGATCAGCTGGGTCAGTTTCAGACCGCTCATCCCCGTCATCTGCCAGTCAAGAATGACCAGATCGGGGGGGGACGTCTTGTAGAAAGTCCATGCATCTTCGCCGTTCGCGAAAACGCTGACATCAACGGCACCCAGAACCTTGACCATCTGCCGAAGCATATTGGTTGCGAAGCTTTGATCATCGACAATCATTACTGAGACGTCTCGTAGGTAGTCAGACACTGTTTGCAGCCATTTGTATTATTCTTTCCTCAAGAACCATCATGTTTTCATGTAGAGGCTGATAGCTCAAGTTTTCATGTAGAGGCTTATACCTCAAGGGTCTCAACGGGCACAGGCGATAACAGCGAGAGATTCTGATTTAAAATAAAGGGTAGGTTGATTTCCCTGGCGGCGGATATACTGCAGTCTTCAACGGCAATCTGTACAATCGCCGTAGCCTTTGCCAGTGCCGCTGACGGGGAATGGCCGCTGGCCAGAAGCCCTGAAAAAGCGGCGCTGAACATGTCGCCGGTGCCCTTGGCCAGTAACGGCTGCTTTTTGACCCGGCAAATCCATGCCTGATCGTTACTGACCAATATATTGGTGATCGCCTCGACCGCCGGAACTGATGAAACCAGCACCAGTTGCGGGCCTTGGCGGATCAGCTGCCGCGCGGCTCTGACAGCATCTGCCGGGGTTTCGACGGTCATCGCCGTCAACGTCGCCAGCTCAAACCGGTTCGGCATCACCAACGTCGCGGCAGGAATGGCGGCGGCCCGGAAAAACGTCACCAGCGAGGGGGCGACATAAGTCCCTTCCGCGTCATCGCCGAACACCGGATCCAGATAAAACGGTATCGCCCGGCCGCCGGCTCTGGCTTTTTCAAGCACCGAAAGGGCTGTTTGCCCTTGCCCGCTATCGGCCAGATAACCGCTGAGCAGGCTTAACGGGCCGTCGATGCAGTCCATTGCAGCCGTCAGCAGGGCGCCGATGTCGGCGGCAGCGGCGGCGTGACGAAAGGTCGGGCCGTGCCCCGGATGATGCGGGTACAGCACGGTATCGACCGGCCAGGCATTGATGCCGAGCGTCTGCAGGGTCGGAATGGCGACGGCATTGCCGACATAACCCCAGACCACGCGCGATTGCAGGGAGATAAAGTCCATTGCCCGAGCTTGCCACAGTTGCGCTGACAATTGTAGCTTATTGCGCTGCACAAAACCGTATCTGGAGATTGCCGTGACTGTTGATAACGCTGCCCGCCCGAGACGTTCCGTTCTGTATATGCCGGGCTCGAACGCTCGCGCCCTGCAAAAGGGCAAGGAACTGCCCGCTGACGGCCTGATCCTTGATATGGAAGATTCCGTGGCCCCCGAAGCCAAGGCAGAGGCCCGAACCCAGATCAAGGCGGCGCTGGACGACGGCGGCTACGGCAGTCGCGAAATCGCCGTCCGAACCAATGCCCTCGACAGTGAATGGGGGCAAGACGATGTTCGTGCCGTCGCCCGCATGAAATGCCATGCTGTGCTGCTGCCGAAGGTCGAAAGTGCCGCGATGGTTTTGCAGGCGGCGGCCATTCTCGAGGCCGAAGGGGCGCCCGACGATATGGCGATCTGGTGCATGATGGAAACCCCGCTGGGCATCCTCAAGGCCGAGGAAATCGCCTTTGCTCACCGCCGCGTCGGTTGTCTGGTGATGGGGACGTCGGATCTCGCCAAGGATCTGAAGTGCCGCCACACCCCGGATCGGCTGCCGTTCCTGTATTCGCTGGAATATTGCCTGCTGGCGGCGCGCGCTGCCGGTATCGCCATCCTTGATGGCGTTCATCTCGATCTTTCCGATGATGACGGGTTCCGGACGTCGTGCGAACAGGGCCGCGATCTCGGCATGGACGGCAAAACCCTGATCCATCCGAAAACCATTGCCGCCGCCAACGAAGTGTTTGCCCCCGGTGCCGACGACGTGGCATGGGCTGAAAAAATCATCGCGGCGCATGCCGAAGCGTCTGCGGCCGGCAAGGGACTTGTCGTCGTCGACGGCAAGCTGATCGAAAACCTGCACGTTCAGGAAGCCAAGCGCCTGCTGGCGCTGGCCACTGCCATTGCCGTCCGGGAGGCCTGAATGACCGCCGGTAGCAACAGCAAAACAAACCCCGGTCATTTCTTTGAGGATTTCACGGTCGGCCGGGTCTTCAACCACGCCACGCCGAGAACCGTCAGCGACGGCGATATTGCGCTTTATACCGCCCTTTATGGCGGCCGCTTTGCGGTGCAGTCGTCGGCGGCCTTTGCCGGGACGCTCGGCTATCCGGCCCTGCCGGTCGATGATCTGCTGGCGTTCCATGTCGCATTCGGCAAAACGGTGCCGGATATCTCGCTGAATGCGGTTGCCAACCTTGGCTACGCGGAAGGGGTTTTCGGCGTGCCGGTCTATGCCGGCGACACCATTTCGACGACGTCGGAAGTGATCGGCATCAAGGAAAACTCCAACGGCAAAACCGGTGTCGTCTATGTCCGCTCGGTGGCGGTCAACCAGCGTGGCGAAACCGTCATCGATTACAAGCGCTGGGTGATGGTCAACAAACGCGATGCGCAAAGCCCGGCCCCGACGGCTGTTTTGCCGGCTATGCGGGACGTAGTTCCGGTGACGGCGCTGATCGTGCCTGAGGCGACGGATTTATCGGCATACGACACAACCCTCGCCGGCAGCAGCGATCTTTGGGGTGCTTATCAGATCGGCGAGCGGATCGATCATGTCGACGGCAGTACCGTCGAGGAAGCCGAACACATGATGGCGACCCGGCTTTATCAGAATACCGCCAAGGTTCACTTCAACCAGTTCACACAGTCGCAGGGCCGTTTCGGCAAGCGGCTGGTGTACGGCGGTCACGTCATTTCCATTGCCCGGGCGCTGTCGTTCAACGGTCTCGCCAATGCCTACCGGATTGCGGCGATCAACGCCGGCAGCCATGCCAATCCGATCTTTGCTGGCGATACCGTGTTCGCCTGGTCTGAAGTACTGGACAAGGCCGAATGCACAGGGCGTTCGGATGTCGGTGCCTTGCGCATCAGGACCGTCGCCACCAAGGATCACCCGACGGCTGATTTTCCTCTGCAAGGCGATGACGGCAAATACCTGCCGCATGTGGTGCTGGATCTCGATTACTGGGTGCTGATGCCACGCTGATTGGGCTGAGCTGAGCAGAAAATAAAAGAGGCGTCAGTGGTATCGGTCCTGGGAAACCTCCACCGCGCACCGCTGGATCGGTGCACCTGACGCCTCTTGGAGCCGGCCAGGCTCCGTTCGCCCACGAGTCATCATGTCAATGCTTCAACCGGTACCGCACCCTGGGCAGAGATCGGTCCCCGTTTCAGCACACCGACACAAAGGCGCTTGAACACCGTTGCGGCGGCTTAACATTCCGTCACCGTGCTGCACGCATTAGGCTCACCTGGGCAGCGAACCCGCAGAGTGGCCGACCCGAAAGCCGGACCAATGGCAGCAAACGGCGCCTCGACACCCGCAGCGGACCAGATATTCCCCCGCAGAAGCCGCGACCGGATCAAGCCGGCGAACCGGCAAGAACCGTGACGATGTACTCGCGTGCGGATTAACAATGCGCTGTTCCATTGCGCACCGCTACTTGGAAAGCTGGGGGTAAAGTACGTTTCCTGTGCAAAACCTTTGCTGTTTTCCCCAATCTGTCCACAGGTTATCCACAAACGGCGGTGAATGCCCCGGATCAGCGCTGTTGTCCTGATCCGGCGACGGTTGTGAATTGATTTGTATGCTGCAATGCACTACGAAAAGTTGACTTGCTGGAAGCCGCCGAGTACCACTTAATTGCCGGTAGATAATGCACAGATGCTTGCCCCGCCGAACGAAAGGCATTTCATGATGACGACCCGAAATCGCCCGCTTTCTCCGCACTTGCAGGTTTATAAACCGCAGATCACATCCATGTTGTCGATCCTGCATCGGCTGACCGGTGTTGCCTTGTGTTTCGGCGCGGTTTTGCTGACCTATTTACTGATGGCGGCGACATACGGGCCTGACGTTTTTGCCACCGCGCAAGCGATTCTCGGCTCATGGTTCGGCAGGCTGGTGCTGTTCGGCGTGGTGTTCTCGCTGTGGTATCATCTGGCCAACGGACTTCGGCATATCGCCTGGGACATCGGCTGGGGCTTCGAGATGGATCAGGTGACGAAAAGCGGGATCGTAGTTGTGATCACCGCCGTCGTCCTGACGCTGGGCACATTCAGTCTGGCTTATTCGGTGGGGAGCTGATCATGGAATTCCGTTCACAGCTCGGCCGCGTTCGCGGTCTCGGCGCGTCGCATGGCGGCGCACATCATTTCTGGGTGCAGCGCGTCAGCGGCATTGCCCTGGTACCGCTGGTGATCTGGTTCGTGCTTTCGGCATCCACGGCGGTCAGCGCCGATCTGGCAGGCTTCAAGACCTGGGTCGGCACGCACTACAATCCGGTCCTGCTGGTTTTGCTGATCCTCACCATGTTCCATCATGCGATGCTTGGCCTGCAGGTCATTATCGAGGATTACATCCACGGTGAGGCGGCCAAGCTGACAACGCTGATCGTCACCAAGTTTGCAGTTTATCTTATCGGTGCGTGCGCCATTTTTGCCGTTATCCGCCTGACCTTCGGGAGCTAGTCCGAGTATGTCTCAATCCTACGAGATCGTTGATCACAAATACGACGTCATCGTTGTCGGCGCCGGCGGAGCCGGTCTGCGGGCGACTTTGGGGATGGCAGCGGCTGGCCTCAAGACGGCTTGTATCACCAAGGTTTTTCCGACCCGTTCGCACACCGTTGCGGCACAGGGCGGCATCAGTGCCTCGCTCGGCAACATGGCCGAAGATAACTGGAAATGGCACATGTACGACACCGTCAAGGGCGCCGACTGGCTCGGCGATCAGGACGCCATCGAATACATGTGCCGCGAAGCGGTACCGGCGATCTATGAGCTTGAACACTTCGGCGTGCCGTTTTCCCGTACCGACGACGGCAAGATTTATCAGCGCCCGTTCGGCGGCCACATGGCCAACTTCGGTGAAAAGCCGGTGCAGCGCGCCTGTGCCGCTGCCGACCGCACCGGTCACGCGATCCTGCATACGCTGTATCAGCAGTCCCTGAAGAACGATGCCGAATTCTTCGTCGAATATTTCGCCATCGATCTGATCATGGACAGCGAAGGGGCCTGTCAGGGCGTCGTCGCCTGGAATCTCGACGACGGTAAAATGCACCGCTTCCAGGCGCACATGACGGTATTGGCAACCGGCGGTTATGGCCGGGCATATTTCTCGGCGACCTCGGCCCACACCTGTACCGGTGACGGCAACGCCATGGCCGCCAGAGCCGGCATCCCGCTGCAGGATCAGGAATTCGTGCAGTTCCATCCGACCGGTATCTATGGTGCCGGGTGTCTGATTACCGAAGGTGCGCGCGGCGAAGGCGGTTATCTTACCAATTCCAAGGGTGAGCGTTTCATGGAACGCTATGCACCGACGGCCAAGGATCTGGCCAGCCGCGATGTGGTATCGCGGGCCATGACCGTGGAAATTCGCGAAGGCCGCGGCGTCGGCGATATGTCAGACCATATCCATCTGCATCTCGAACATCTTGGCGGTGACGTGCTCAACAAGCGTCTACCGGGGATCACCGAGACGGCGCGTATTTTCTCAGGCATCGATGCCACCAAGGACCCGATTCCGGTTCTGCCGACCGTGCATTACAACATGGGCGGTGTGCCGACCAACTACCGTGGCGAAGTCATCATGCCGACGGCGGACAATCCGGATAATGTCAATCCGGGCATCATGGCGATTGGCGAATGCGCTTCGGCCTCTGTGCACGGGGCCAACCGCCTCGGCACCAACTCGTTGCTGGATCTGGTCGTGTTCGGCCGCTCGGCGGCGATCCGTGCAGCCGAGATCGTCAAGCCGGGGGCAACCTTGCCGCCGCTGAACGTCGCTTCTGCCGACAAGGCGCTGGCCCGCTTCGACAAGCTGCGTCATGCCAAAGGTTCGACGCCGACGGCGGTTATCCGCGACGAACTGCAACGCGTCATGCAAAACAATGCCGCCGTGTTCCGGACCGCCGAAGTGCTCAAGGAAGGTGTTGAGAAGCTTGACGCCGTGACCGCCAAGATGACGGATATCAAGGTCCATGATCGCTCGCTGATTTGGAACTCGGATCTGGTGGAAACGCTGGAACTGACCAATCTGGTGCCGAACGCGGTGTCGACCATGTATTGCGCCGAAGCCCGTCACGAAAGCCGCGGTGCGCATGCTCACGAAGATCATCCGGATCGCGACGACAAGGAATGGATGAAGCACTCTCTGGCCTGGATCGACGATAACGGCGGCTGCAAGCTCAGCTATCGCCCGGTTCACGATTACACGCTGACCGATGAAATTGAGTACATTGTGCCCAAGGCACGGGTCTACTGAGGAAGGGTTGAGACATGGTTGAATTCACACTGCCGGCCAACTCGAAGATTACCGAAGGCAAGACCTTTAAGGCATCGGGTGGCAGCAATATCAGGGCGTTCAAGGTTTACCGCTGGGATCCGGACAGCGAAGCCACGCCGCGTCTCGATACCTATGAAGTCGATCTCGACAAGTGCGGGCCGATGGTTCTGGACGCGCTGATCAAGATCAAGAATGAAATCGATCCGACGCTGACCTTCCGCCGTTCGTGCCGTGAAGGGGTGTGCGGTTCGTGCGCCTTCAACATTGACGGTACCAACACGCTGGCCTGTACCAAGTCGATCGACGACATCAAGGGTGACGTGAAAATCTATCCGTTGCCGCACATGCCGGTGATCAAGGATCTGGTGCCGGACCTCAATGTGCCCTATGCGCAGTACCGCTCGATTGAACCCTGGCTGCAGGCCGACACGCAGGCACCGACCACGGAACGGCTGCAGAGCCCGGAAGAACGCGACAAGCTTGATGGTCTTTGGGAATGCATTCTCTGTTTCTGCTGCCAGACCTCGTGCCCGAGCTACTGGTGGAACGGCGACAGATATCTGGGCCCGGCAATTCTTTTGCAGGCGTATCGCTGGATTGCCGATTCACGGGATGAAGCGACCGGCAAGCGGCTCGATAACCTCGATGATCCGTACCGGCTGTTCCGTTGCCACACGATTATGAACTGCACCAACACCTGTCCGAAGGGCCTGAACCCCGGGCGGGCGATTGCCGAAATCAAGAAGGCACTGGTGCAAAGACAGTAAAGCCGCCGTCTCTCAACCTTCGTTTCTGTGACGAAGGTTGAGCGGTCGGTTTATTCCAGCTCGATTGCGCCTTTGATATCGGTCGAAAGACCGAGGCTTTCGATGCTCAGCGTCACTTTCGCCTGAATGGTCTCGTTGCCGTTGAGCTTGCCGCTTTCGACGGCGGCGCGGACGGCGCTTTCAATTTCCCGCTGGGACGTGACGCCGACGTTTTTCAGGAACTTCCTGAGCTGCATGTTGAAAACTTCTTCGTTCATGTGACCCTCCCCGGGTTGGCGTAAGTGGTTCCGTCAGCGATGGCGATAAAGGCACTGTCGCTTACGCCGGAATATCCTTAATGAGAATACTCCATCGACTTCATATATAAGGATATGAAGCGGATCGAACAATGACGGAACGGAGACTTCGAACATGTACATCCCCAGGCACTTTGCCAGCGACGACGAAAATCTTGCGCTGAGCATCGTTCGCGACAACCCGTTTGCTGTTCTGATGACGATGGGCGAGGTGCCGGGTGCGGTGCCGGACATCTCGCACCTGCCGATGCTCTGGCTTGCCGACGGTGACGGACGGGGCAAAATTATCGGTCACGTTGCAAAGGCCAATGCGCATTGCCAGCGCTTTGACGGCAAGGCGACGTCGATGGCGGTCTTTTCCGGACCGCATGCCTACATATCGCCGAATTATTATACCAACCCGGCACTGGTGCCGACCTGGAATTATGCCGCCGTGCACCTTCACGGCAAGCTCAGCGCCGTCACCGATGATGTCGGCGCAATTGCGATTCTGGATACACTGGTTGCCGCGTTCGAAAACGACACGACCGGAAACTGGTCGACGGCGCGACTGCCGGAGGGGCATCTGGAACGCCAGATCAAGGGTATCGTCGCCTTCGAAATGCCGGTCGATCACATCGAAACCAAAGTGAAGATGAGCCAGAACCGTTCCGCCGAGGATATTGCCGGTGCCATCAGCGCCCTGACCGAAAGCGCCTATCAGGATGACCAGAAGACGGCTCGGATGATGCAGGCGCTGAACGGCAAATAGCTCAAGGTTTGAACGGGATCAGCAGCAAGCCAAGCAGGCTGCGGCTGTCGGCTTCTCGAAAACTGCCGAGGCCGATGGTCATGCCGTCATGGCCGTCTTTCGGCTGGTCCCGGTAGGTTTTGAAGATGCGGTCCCATATCGAAAGATTGAAGCCATAGTTGCTGTTGGTCTCGTCCGGGTGCCACGAATGGTGCACCCGGTGCATGTCCGGGGTGACGATCAAAACCCGCAAGACGCGGTCGAGTGCCAGCGGCAGCCGTACGTTGGCATGATTGAACAACGCCGACGCATTCAGAACCACTTCGAAGATGATCACCGCCACCGCCGGGATGCCGAGCGCCCAGACCAGGGCAATCTTGATCAGCAACGACAGAATGATCTCGATCGGATGAAAGCGGATGCCGGTTGTGACGTCGATATCGGTGTCGGCGTGGTGCATGCGGTGCAGCCGCCACAGGATCGGAATTTTGTGAAAGATCACATGCTGGACATAGATCGCCAGATCAAGAAACACCACGCAGGCGATGGCCACAGGCAAGGCGGGAAGATCAACGAAGTTCAGCAATCCGGTGTGTGTTTCCTGCGCCCAGACGGCAACGGCAACCGGCGGCAGGGGAATGACGAGCCTGGCAAGTACGGTGTCGGCAACGACGATGCCGAGGTTCGCCGGCCATCGCTGGACCCGTGTCAGCCCGCGAATACGACGCGGCAAGGCCGCTTCAAGGATCATCATGACGGCCATGACGCCGAGAAATACGGCAATGCGAATGATGCCTTCCTGACTAAGAATGGTTTGCATGCCGTTCGTCTTGCTCCAATATCGATGAAGGTGGCGCTTCGTCGCCGGTGTTTCAAGCCGCGCAGACGGGTGTTAAAGTCTGTCCCCGCGAAGGAGAGCCTATCATGAATTTAAGCCATTTGCTCAACGACCGTGCCGAACAGGACCGCCCGATCCGGGTCGGACTGATTGGTGCCGGTAAATTCGGCACGATGTTTCTGTCACAGGTCAGGATGACCCCTGGCATGCATCTGCTGGCCGTCGCCGATCTGGACGTCAATCGCGCCCGCGCGGCACTGATCGAGACCGGCTGGCCGGAAGAGAGAATTTCCGCGACCTCGTCGGCCAAGGCGCTGGCGCAGGACAGCACATGGATTACCGATGACAGCGAAGCCCTGATCAATGCCGGCGGACTGGATGTGGTGATCGAAGCCACCGGTGTTCCCGAAGCCGGCATCCGCCATGCCCTGTCAGCTTTCCAGCGCGGCCGTCATGTGGTCATGGTCAATGTCGAAGCCGATGTTCTGGTCGGACCGTTGCTGAAACAGAAGGCCGATGCCGCCGGTGTCGTTTACACGCTGGCCTATGGCGACCAGCCGTCGCTGATCGCCGAACAGGTCGATTGGGCACGCTCGATCGGTCTTGAGGTTGTCGCCGCCGGCAAGGGTACGCTGTATATGCCGGAATTTCATGCCTCGACGCCGGACACGGTATGGAACCATTACGGGCTTACCGCCGAGCGCGCCGCCGCCAGCGGCATGAATGCCAAGATGTTCAATTCGTTCCTCGACGGCACCAAGTCGGCCATTGAAATGGCCGCTGTCGCCAACGCCTGCGGGCTGAATGCACCGGCCGGCGGCCTGTCATTCCCGCCATGCGGCACCTCGCAACTGGCCTCGACGCTGATTCCGACCAGTGCCGGCGGTATTCTGGAGCAGAAGGGCCAGGTCGAGGTCGTTTCCAGTCGTACCCGTGAAGGCGTCGACATCCCCGACAATCTCCGCTGGGGCGTCTATGTGACGTTTGAAGCGCCGACCGATTATGTGAAACGCTGTTTTTCCGATTATGGGCTGGTGACCGATCCGAGCGGCCGTTATTCGTCGCTTTGGCGGCCCTATCATCTGATCGGCCTTGAGCTTGGGATCAGTGTTGCCTGGGCCGGACTGCTGAGCTTGCCGACCGGTGCGCCCAGGGAATGGAAGGGTGATGTGGTCGCTGTCGCCAAGCGCGATCTGGAAGCCGGCGAGAAACTGGACGGTGAAGGCGGCTTCACGGTTTGGGGGCGTCTGATGACGGCCCGCGATTCCCGTGATGCCGACGCGGTACCGATTGGTCTCGCACATGGCGTCAGCCTCAAACATCAGTTGCCGAAGGATGCGGTGATCTGCTGGTCCGATGTCGATATGCCCGCCGACAGCGTGGCCTACCGGACCCGCCGGGAAATGGAGAAACTGTACGGTTTTGATACCCCTGCGTCTGCCCGCGGCGCAGCTTGAAGACGCAAGCGAAATAACCGATGTCTTCGCCGCAACGTCAGTATCAGGAACTCGTCGCGTCGGGAAAGATCAACGCCGATCCGGCTCAGGCCCGGGCGATGGCCTTGCTGAGCACGCTTGGCGAGGACTTGCAGAGCTACAGCGAGCAGATGGGCAAGAAAGGCTGGGCGGCCCGACTGGGGATCGGCGGCAGTAAACGGCAACCCCCAAAGGGGCTGTATCTTTGGGGCGGGGTCGGCCGCGGCAAGTCGATGATCATGGATCTGTTCTTTGATCATGTGCCGATCGAGCATAAACAGCGCGTCCACTTCCATGCCTTCATGCAGGAAGTTCATCGCCGGATTCATGCCTTCCGGGAATCCCAGAAAATCGGCAAAGTCTCTGAAAGCAAAGACCCGTTGCCGCCATTGGCACGGATTATCGCCGAGCGGGCGTGGCTGTTGTGTTTCGATGAATTTCACGTCACCGACATCGCCGATGCGATGATTTTGGGACGGCTGTTTGAAGCGTTGTTTGCGCAGGGTGTGGTTATCGTTGCGACGTCCAATCGCCACCCCAAGGATCTTTATAAGGACGGGCTGCAGCGTGACCGGTTTTTGCCGTTTATCGATGTCTTGCTGCAGCACATGAATGTTCTGGAAGTTCAGGCGGCGCGAGACTATCGCCTGGAACGGCTGCAGAGCATGGACACCTATCTGACGCCATCGGGACCGGTAGCCGATTTGAAACTGGAACAGGATTTCGAAAGCCTGACCATCGGCTTCAAGTCGAAGACGACGACGCTCGACGTCAACGGTCGGGCTGTCGATATTGCCAGAACCGCCGAAGGGGTCGCGTGCGTCGATTTCGATGAGATGTGCGCAAAGCCGCTCGGGCCCGGCGACTATCTGGCGATTGCCTCCAGGTTTCATACCCTTCTGCTGCGCAACGTGCCGAAGCTTGGCCCGGAAAACCGCAACGAGGCAAAACGCTTCGTGACCCTGATCGATGCCCTGTATGAAGCCAAAGTGAATTTCATCTGCTCGGCAGCGGTGCCGCCGATTGAACTTTATACCGAAGGGGACGGTGCCTTCGAGTTCGAACGCACAGTCTCCAGACTGATGGAAATGCAGTCTCCGGAATACATCGCCCTGCCGCATCAGTCCGCTGCCGGATAGTACATCCTTCATCGGAAAACATCCCGCTTCCGTGCAATCGCATCTCCTGTCGACGCCGCTGTCATTTAAGTGCCGATAAAATCACCGGAATGTGTTGCATTTTTTATTGAACCGATCGGTCCGGAATATTGCTCAATCCTTGCCCTGCTTCACTAAAGGCGTTACGAATTCAATGAATGACCGCGTCAGGCGTGTCTGCATTTCATTTGAAAGTTACGGGAACGAATTTCATGGCAAGAAACAAAATCGCACTCATCGGTGCGGGAAATATTGGTGGTACGCTCGCTCATCTGGTGGGTCTCAAGGAACTCGGTGATGTTGTTCTGTTCGACATCGTCGACGGCATCCCGCAAGGCAAAGCCCTGGATATCGCCGAAAGCGCACCGGTTGAGGGCTTCGACTGTGCAATGAAGGGCGCCAACAGCTACGCCGCAATCAAGGGCGCCGATGTCATCATCGTCACCGCCGGCGTTGCCCGCAAGCCAGGCATGAGCCGCGACGATCTGATCGGTATCAACACCAGCGTCATGGAACAGGTCGGTGCCGGTATCAAAAAATATGCACCGAAGGCTTTCGTCATCTGCATCACCAACCCGCTTGATGCCATGGTGATGGTGCTGCGCGATGCATCCGGTCTGCCGCACAACATGGTCGTCGGCATGGCCGGCGTTCTTGACAGTGCACGGTTCCAGTATTTCCTGGCCGAAGCGATGAACGTATCCGTCGAAGACGTGACCGCGTTCGTGCTTGGCGGTCATGGCGATACCATGGTGCCGTCGGTACGCTATTCGACGGTGGCCGGTATTCCGCTGCCGGATCTGATCAAGATGAAATGGATCACGCAGCAAAAACTGGACGAAATCGTCCAGCGAACCCGTTCGGGCGGCGGCGAGATCGTTGCGCTGCTGAAGACCGGCTCGGCATTCTATGCACCGGCCTCGTCGGCGATTGCGATGGCTGAAAGCTATCTCAAGGACAAGAAGCGCGTGCTGCCGTGTGCGGCCTATCTCAAAGGCGAATACGGCGTCAAAGGCATCTATGTCGGTGTGCCGGTGGTGATCGGTGCCAAGGGTGTCGAGCGCATTGTCGAGATCAATCTGGACGCCAATGAGAAGTCGATGTTTAAGGCTTCTGTCAAAGCCGTTAAGGATCTGGTCAAAATTGTAAACAAGATCAAGGCTGCGGCTGCCAAAAAAGCCAAGCCGAAAAAAGTTGCTGCCAAGAAGAAACCGGCTGCCAAGAAAAAGGCTGCTGCTCCGAAGGTCGCTGCTGCTGAAGCCAAATAAACAAACAAGCTGTCGATAAGAAGTCACCGCTCCCGGTCAGTCCCGGGAGCGGCATAACCGGGGAAGCGATATGAATATCCACGAATACCAAGGGAAACTATTGCTCGCGAAATATGGCGTCGCCGTGCCTAAGGGGTATGTCGCCTACACCGCGGACGAAGCCGCCAAGGCGGCCGAAACGCTGGGCGGCGGCATCTGCGTCGTTAAATCGCAAATTCATGCGGGTGGCCGTGGTGCCGGTCGCTTCAAGGGCAAGCCGGATGGCAAAGGCGGGGTCCGCGTTTCCAAGTCCGTTGCCGAAGTGCGCGCCAATGCCGAAGAAATGCTCGGCCACATCCTGATCACCAAACAGACCGGTCCTGCCGGCAAGGAAGTGAAGCGCCTGTATATCGAAGAAGGCTGCGACATCGCCCGCGAGCTTTATCTTGGCATGCTGCTCGACCGTGAAACCTCCCGGCTGACGGTCATGGCGTCGACCGAAGGCGGCATGGAAATCGAAGAAGTCGCGCACAACACGCCTGAAAAAATTATCAAGGTCTCGGTTGATCCGGCGACCGGCATCATGCCGTTTCATGCCCGCAAGCTGGCCTTTGCCCTCGGCCTTGAAGGCGCACAGATCAAATCGGCATCAAAGTTCATCATGGCCCTGTACAAGGCGTTCAATGATCTCGACTGCTCGATGGTCGAAATCAACCCGCTGGTCGTCACCGGTGCCGGTGATGTGATCGCGCTCGATGCCAAGGTCAATTTCGACGACAACGCGCTGTACCGTCATCCCGATGTTGCCGAGATGCGCGACGAAGACGAAGAAGATCCGGCCGAACTGGAAGCCGCCAAGCACGAACTCAACTACATCAAGCTCGACGGTGCCATCGGCTGCATGGTCAACGGTGCCGGTCTGGCCATGGCGACCATGGATATCATCAAGCTCTATGGCAGCTCGCCGGCCAACTTCCTCGATGTCGGCGGCGGTGCCACCAAGGAACGCGTCACGACGGCCTTCAAGATCATTCTCGCCGATCCCAACGTCGAAGGCATTCTGGTCAATATCTTCGGCGGAATCATGCGCTGTGACGTGATCGCCGACGGCGTCGTCGCGGCAGCTAAGGAAGTCAATATATCGGTGCCTCTGGTGGTTCGACTTGAAGGTACGAACGTTGAAAAAGGGAAGCAGATTCTGGCCGCAAGCGGCCTCGCCATCACGTCTGCGGATAATCTCAGCGACGCCGCCGAGAAAATTGTCAAAGCCGTGAAGGAGGCCTCCTGATGTCCGTTCTCGTCAATAAAAACACCAAGGTTATCTGTCAGGGCTTTACCGGCGCGCAGGGAACATTCCACTCCGAGCAGGCGATTGCCTATGGCACCAAAATGGTTGGTGGCGTGACGCCGGGCAAGGGTGGCACGAAGCACCTCGATCTGCCGGTTTTCAATACGGTCGCGGAAGCGGTCAGTGTGACCAAGGCCAATGTTTCGGTCATCTATGTGCCGCCGCCCTTCGCCGCCGATGCCATCCTTGAAGCCATCGATGCCGGCGTCGAGCTGGCGGTTTGTATTACCGAAGGCATTCCGGTGCTAGACATGGTCAAGGTCAAACGCGCCCTGTCGACGTCGAAAACCCGCCTGATCGGCCCCAACTGCCCGGGTATCATCACGCCGGAAGAATGCAAGATCGGCATCATGCCGGGGCACATTCACCGCAAGGGCTCGGTCGGTATCGTTTCGCGTTCAGGCACGCTGACCTACGAAGCCGTGGCGCAAACCACGGCGGTCGGTCTAGGTCAGACGACCTGCATCGGGATCGGAGGTGATCCGGTCAACGGTACCAACTTCATTGATTGTCTCGAGCTGTTCCTGGCCGACAAGGAAACCGAAAGCATCGTCATGATCGGCGAGATCGGCGGTTCGGCCGAAGAAGACGGCGCGCAACTGCTGAAAGGCAGCAAGATCAAGAAACCGGTTGTCGGCTTCATTGCCGGGCTTACCGCCCCGCCGGGACGCCGCATGGGTCATGCCGGTGCAATTATCTCCGGCGGCAAAGGTGGCGCCGGTGACAAGATCGAAGCCATGAAGTCGGCGGGTATTTTCGTCACCGACAGCCCTGCAGGCATCGGTCAAACGATGCTCAAGGCACTTAAACGCTAAAAGAAAACAAACCGGCACGATGCCAAGTCGTGCCGGTTTTAAAAAGGGAGACGCCCTGGTGGCGTTAGTCAGATGGACGGTATTGATCCGACGCAATTTCTGTTTTCCGGCAATCAGGTTTACATTGCCGAATTATATGAACGCTATCTGGATGACCCACACTCGGTAGATCAGAGTTGGCAGGAATTTTTCGCATCGCTTTCCGATGATGCGCAGGATTTGATGGCAGACCGTCGCGGCGCCTCCTGGGCACCGTCAAGTTCCGGCGTGCTTGATCAGGGCGCTCTGGAAACATTGTCCGAACAGATGAGCGCCGGACAGCAGGTTTCCGGCAACCAGGTCCAGCCTCAGCAGGCTTCAAACAGCCGCAATATCCGCGAAGCGACGCTGGACAGTATTCGTGCCCTGATGCTGATTCGCGCCTATCGGGTGCGTGGCCATTTGCGGGCAAAGCTTGATCCGCTCGGTCTGCAGGAACGCACCGAAAACCCGGAACTGGATCCGATGTCGTATGGCTTCCAGGACAAGGATCTGGATCGCCCGATCTTCATCAATTACGTGCTTGGTCTCGAACAGGCCAGTCTGCGTGAAATCATGAAAGTCCTGGAAAAGACCTACTGCGGGTCGATCGGGGTCGAGTTCATGCACATTCAGGATCCCGATGAGAAATCGTGGATTCAGGAACGCATCGAACGGATCCGCAATCAGCCGGACTTTACCGTGACCGGCAAGAAAGCAATCCTCAACCGCCTCATCGAAACCGAAGGGTTCGAGAAGTTCCTCGACAAGAAATTCACCGGCACCAAGCGCTTCGGGCTTGATGGTGGCGAAAGTCTGGTGCCGGCGATGGAACAGATTTTCAAGCGTGGCTCGCAGCTGGGGGTCGAGGAAATCGTCCTCGGCATGGCGCATCGCGGCCGTCTGAACGTGCTCGCCAACGTCATGTCGAAACCGTTTCAGGCGATCTTCCACGAGTTTCAGGGCGGTTCTTCCAAGCCGGAAGATGTCGGCGGCTCGGGCGATGTGAAGTATCACCTTGGTTCGTCTTCGGACCGCGTTTTCGACGGTCGTTCGGTGCATCTGTCACTGACCGCCAACCCGTCGCACCTCGAATGCGTCAACACCGTCTGTCTGGGCAAGGTGCGCGCCAAACAGCGCCAGAAAAACGACAGCCAGCGCGAAAAAGTCATGGCCCTGCTGTTGCACGGTGATGCGGCGTTCGCCGGCCAGGGACTGGTGCCGGAAGCGCTCGATCTGTCGAGCCTGCGCGGCTACAAGACCGGCGGCACGGTGCATATCATCATCAACAACCAGATTGGCTTCACCACCAATCCGAAGCACTCGCGCTCGTCGCCGTATTGTTCGGATGTTGCAAAAACCGTTGCCGCGCCGATTTTTCACGTCAACGCCGACGATGTCGAAGCGGTCGTCCATGTCGCCCGGATCGCTACCGAATACCGCCAGAAATTCAAGAAAGATGTCGTCATCGACATGATCTGTTATCGCCGTCATGGCCATAACGAAGGCGATGAGCCGATGTTCACGCAGCCGCTGATGTACAAGAAAATCGCGGCACATCCGACGACCCGCGAGATCTATGCGCAGAAGCTGGTCCGTGAAGGCGTCATGACTCAGGAAGAGCTTGATCAGGAAATCACCGATTTCCAGAACCACCTCGAAGAAGATTACGAAGTGGCCACGGGCTACAAGGCCAACAAGGCCGACTGGCTTGATGGTGCGTGGGCCGGGATGTCGGTCGCCAGCGGAGAAGATCGCCGCGGTGTCACCGGTGTGCCCAAGGACCGCTTGCTCGAAGTCGGTGCCGGGCTGACCCGGACCCCTGACAATTTCCATCTGAATCCGAAGATCGTCAGACAGCTTGAAGCCAAAAAGAAAATGATCGACACCGGCGAAGGGATCGATTGGGCGACGGGCGAGGCATTGGCCTTCGGCACGCTGCTTCTGGAAGGCCATCCGGTTCGCTTGTCCGGTCAGGATTCCGAACGTGGTACGTTCTCGCAGCGCCATTCCGTGCTGATCGACCAGATGAGTGAAAACAGACACACGCCGCTGAACAACCTGCGTTTCGGCCAGGCCCCTTACGAAGTGCTGAACAGCCCGCTTTCCGAAGCCGGCGTGCTCGGTTTCGAATACGGCTATTCGCTGGCCGAACCCGGCATGCTGGTTTTGTGGGAAGCACAGTTCGGTGATTTCGCCAACGGTGCCCAGGTAATCATCGACCAGTTCATTTCATCGGGTGAAGCCAAATGGCTGCGCATGAGTGGTCTGGTGATGCTGTTGCCGCATGGCTATGAAGGTCAGGGTCCGGAGCATTCGTCGGCCCGCCTCGAGCGCTATCTGCAGCTTTGCGCCGAAGACAACATGCAGGTCTGCAATTGCTCGACACCGGCCAACTACTTCCATGTCCTGCGCCGGCAAATCCATCGCGATTTCCGCAAGCCGCTTATTCTGATGACGCCGAAATCTCTGTTGCGCCACAAGCGTGCGGTTTCCCGCCTTGAAGAAATGGCCGAAGGCACCAGCTTCCACCGGGTGCTGTGGGATGAAGGTGATTTTGTCGCCGATGACAAGATCAAGCAGGTCGTGTTGTGCTCGGGCAAGGTCTACTACGACATCGCCGAAGAACGCGACAAGCGGGGTATCAAGGATACCTACATCCTGCGCGTCGAACAGCTTTATCCCTATCCGGAAAAGGCCCTGGAAAAGGAACTGGTCCGTTTCCCGAACGCCCGCATCGTCTGGTGTCAGGAAGAGCCGCGCAACATGGGCAGCTGGACCTATATCCGCGAGCCGCTTGAAGATCATCTGTGGCGCATGGGTCGTACCGACACGTATGTGCGCTACACCGGCCGCGCTGCGGCTGCGGCACCGGCGACCGGGCTTGCCAAAAAACATGTCGCCCAGCAGGCGGCACTGGTCGCTGACGCGCTGACGATCTACAGCCTGACGGGCACGGTCGTCGCGGCCAAACCCGTCAAAAGTTCAGCGAAACCGGCGGCCAAGCCGAAGGCCAAAGCGGCCCCGAAAAAAGCCGTGGCGAAAAAAGCTGTTGCCAAAAAAGCCCCTGCAAAAGCCGCATCCGGGCGCAAACGCCCGTAACGGACA